>Ga0079226_10003873_pt1 | contig 11460 bp, 9 predicted proteins | sample Poulit2014_FD_76345 | JGI IMG/M metagenome (GOLD analysis project Ga0079226, IMG submission 76345) | Agricultural soil microbial communities from Georgia to study Nitrogen management - Poultry litter 2014 | ecosystem: Environmental > Terrestrial > Soil > Agricultural land | place: USA: Georgia...
ATGATTTGTCTCTGAGTCTGTAAAGTCCAAAACTATCTCTTCATAGGTCCTTTTCATATCTCCACTATCTATTAGCCTATCAAGTTCTTTCATAGTTACCGTTTGACTATAGTACTCTTCTGAATTATATAGTTTCTTAATGATAGCTTTTTTACCCTCTTTAACAATTACCTTTCCTAAATCACCATGTATCTCTAATCTGTCTGTTCCCATCAAATCATGGGTACATGTTGTGAACACTCCAGTGGACCCATTCTCATACTCAAATATTGAAGTGACATCATCTTCAACTTGAATATTCCTTCTAAAGCCATATCTTATTTTAGCAAACACCTTCTCTGGCATTCCACATAGCCACTGTAATAGATCCAGCTGGTGTGGTGCTTGATTTTGTAATATACCCCCACCTTCGCCCTTCCATGTACCCTTCCATTTACTTTGATTGTAGTATATCTGTGGTCTCCACCAATTAGTTATTATCCAATTTATCCGACGTATTTGACCTATTTCCCCCTTATCCATCATATCTTTGATCCTCTGATAGAGCGGGTTCATTCTCTGATTGAAAAGTATGCCGAATTTAACATCACTTCTTTTTAATGCTACATCGTTTAATTGTCTTACCTGTTTAATGTGTACCCCAGCAGGTTTTTCTACTAATGTATGGATCCCATTATTTATAGCCTTTATTCCTAATTTAGAATGAAAGTAATGGGGTACACAAACAATAACTGCATCTATAGTTTTACTTTCCAGCATTTTCGAAAAGTCTTTGAAATAGCGAACTTCCTTATACTGATTTTTGCAAAGATGTTCAATATCAGGATTTGAAGAGCATAATGCTGATAGTACACCATTTTTAATTTTCTTGTCTAGTAATAGTTTTGCATAGATTTTCCCTTGATGCCCAAGACCTACTATTCCGAATCTAACTTTCATTTCTAGATCCCCTTTTGACAATTGTATTTGTCTAACTAAAATTCAAAACCAAAATACTCTATTGCATTATCATAGCAGATTTCTTCTACCATTGAACCTAGTAATTCCATATCATTTGGTACTTCACCATTTTCTGCCCATCTTCCAATTAAATCACATAGTACTCTTCTAAAGTATTCATGTCTTATATATGATAAAAAGCTACGTGAGTCAGTAACCATACCAACAAATCTTCTCAGAAGGCCTAAATTAGCTAAAGCTGTCATTTGCTTTTCCATACCGTCCTTCTGGTCATTAAACCACCAGCCTGAACCAAATTGTATTTTCCCTGGGACACTTCCATCTTGGAAGTTTCCGATCATAGTACCTATAATATCATTATCTGCAGGATTTAAGCAGTATAGGATTGTTTTTGGCAATCCACTTGTTTTATTCATTGCATCTAATAATCTAGATAAAGGTTCAGCTATATTAGAATCTCCAATAGAATCATAGCCTGTATCTGGACCTAGTTTCTCAAACATTACAGAATTATTATTTCTCATCGCTCCTATATGAAACTGCATAATCCAACCTAATTCATTATACATCTCTGAGAGATTGACTAGAATTCTAGTCTTGTACTTATCAGCTTCAACATTATTTAATTCTTCCCCATTCATAGCTTTTTTAAATATATTATTAATTTCCTCATCACAAGCTGGTTCAAAGAATAATTTATCTAATCCATGGTCTGATAATCTACAACCTTCTTCGTGGAAGAAGTTTACTCTTTTTCTTACTGCTTTAATAAAATCATCGTAACTTGATATCTCTATATCACTTACCTTTGCTAACTCATTTACCCACTCAACAAATCCATCTTTATCAATATTAATCCCTTTATCTGGTCTTAATGCTGGTAATACTTTCACATCAAAATTTTTATCTTCTCTAATTTGTCTATGATATTCCAGTGTATCTATGAGATCATCAGTAGTAGTAAGACCAGTTACATTAGATCTTTTTATCAATTCCTTAGCTGTAAATTCCTCCTTATTTAATAAGTCATTTGTTTTTTCCCAAATTTCATCAGCTGTAGTCTCATCTATAAGAGTATCTATATCGAAATATCTTCTTAATTCAAGATGTGACCAATGATATAATGGATTTCCTAGACAATATGGTACTGTTTCACACCATGCCTTGAATTTATCATAGTCTGAAGCATCCCCAGTGATATACTTCTCATCTATTCCATTGCTTCTCATGGCCCTCCATTTATAGTGGTCTCCACCTAACCATATTTCAGTAATATTTTTAAAACTCTTATCTTCAGCAATTTCTTTTGGGCTTAGATGACAGTGAAAGTCAAATATAGGCATATCCTTTGCATAATCATGATACAACCTTTCTGCAGTTTCAGTCTCTAGCAAGAAATTATCATCCATAAATTTTTTCATTTTCTTTACCTCCTATAGTTTTTTAAGATGTAAATTCATATAAGTTTTTAAACACTTTAACCTCATTTACAATGTTACCCCAGTCTTAAATATAGCAATCTCCTTAAATCCATTTTTCTCATTATTTGTCTGTTTACCATTTGCAATCTCTATTATATAACTCAAAAATTCTTCTAATAATTCATCCATCTTCTTATCCTTAAGCAATACTCCTGCATCAAAATCAATCCAGTGTGGCTTTAAGTTATATAGATTTGAATTAGTAGAGACCTTCACTGTAGGTACAAAAGTACCGAAAGGAGTACCTCTTCCTGTTGTAAACAATACCATATGGCAACCTGATGCTCCCAAAGCAGTTGATGCCACCAAATCATTACCAGGAGCGCTTAAAAGATTCAAACCATTTTTTCTAGCGATTTCTCCATATTTCAAAACATCCACAACTTTAGATTCTCCACCTTTTTGAGTACATCCAAGGGATTTATCCTCTAGGGTTGTGATTCCACCTTCTTTGTTTCCTGGTGATGGGTTCTCGTATATTGGCTGATTATGTTCTATGAAATATTCTTTGAAATTATTTATTAAGGAAACTATATCCTCAAAAACCTCCTGTGACTCAGCCCTATCCATCAGTAAAGTCTCCGCTCCAAACATTTCAGGCACTTCAGTTAATATAGTTGTTCCACCATTTGCTGCTATATAATCTGAAAGCTCCCCAAGTAAAGGATTTGCGGTAATACCTGAAAAACCATCAGAACCTCCACATTTCAATCCTATTTTTAACCTAGATAAAGGAGTCTCTTCCCTATAATCTTCTTTCATAGTTACAGAAATTTCCTTAAGTAAATCTACTCCTGCCTCAATCTCATTTTCAATTGTTTGTACTTTCAAAAATTTAATTCTTTCTTCATCATATTCTCCTAGCTTCTCTTCAAACTCCTCAATTATATTATTCTCACATCCCAAGCCAACTACTAGGACTCCGCCAGCATTGGGATGTTTTACGATATCCATTAATATCTTTCTAGTGTTTTCTAGATCATCCCCTAATTGAGAACATCCATAATTATGTCTATATAAATGAACATCATCTATCCCTTCTAGACTTGATTCATTTTTAAATCGGTTTACTATCATTTCCGCAGAGCCATTTATACAGCCAACTGTAGGCACCACCCATAGCTCATTCCTAATTCCTACATCCCCATTTTTTCTTTTGTATCCCATAAAATACTTTTGTTCGTCAGCTTTTTCGATTTCTGTGGACTTAGGATTGTAAATATAATCTATGGCTCCCTTTAGATTGGTCTTGGTATTATGAGTATGGACCCACTCCCCTGACTTTATATCTTCTTTAGCATGACCAATAGGGTATCCATATTTGATAATATCTTCATCTTTATTTATATTTTCAACTGCAATTTTATGGCCTGATTCCACATCTTCAACTAATTCTATAGCATGGCCATTATCATTGAGTAATGTACCTTTCTTTAGACTCTTCAAGGCGACTACAGTATTATCACTATCATGAATTCTTAGAAAGTTTTTCATTATAATATCTCCCTTATGGCATTTTGAAGTCCATTTTTCTGTATATCGATTAGATATCTTGAAACTTCATCCTTTAGATTTTTAATCCCATTTAGATTAGTTTCCCACAATTCTTCTAATCCAAGTACTTCTTCAACTATATACTCCATATATTGGTCAGTTTCATCATAGCTGCCCCACAGCTCCTCCAACTTCTGAAGATACTCTGGATTGTCTAAAAGCTCTATCTTTTCACCATTCCTATCACCTTTATAGAAATATATTAAAGAGGCTAAAGAAAACACTAGTTTCTGTGGAAGCCTGTCTTTTCTATTTACATATTCTATTAAGGAGGGTAATACTCTAGTTTTAAATTTACTCATTGAATTTAATGATATATCCATCAAATAATGCTTTATAAATGGATTTTTAAATCTATCTATAACTGCATCTGCAAACTCAGCTAGTTCATCATCTGCTAAATCTAATGTTGGAATAATTTCGTCAAAGATAACTGATCGAATATACTGGCCTACTATATTATCTTCTACAGATTCTTTTACTGTATTTAATCCATACAAATAAGCTACAGGAACCATAGATGTGTGGGCACCGTTCAATATCCTTACCTTTCTTTCCCTATATGGAGCTAAATCGTCGGTGAAAACTACATTTAAACCTAATCTTTCCACTGGAAATTCCTTCCTTATATCCTTTGGCCCTTCTATAACCCATAAATGAAAAACTTCTCCTTGAACTAAAAATTTATCTTTATATCCTAATTCTTCTTCAATTTCTTCTGTATTTTCTTTAGGATACCCAGGTACTATTCTATCTACTAATGTATTGTAAAAAATATTTGAGTCATTTATCCAATCTATGAATCCTTCTTCTAAATTCCATTTCTCAGCTAATTTCAGTACTATTTCCTTTAGTGTATCACCATTTTTATCTATTAATTCACATGGCAATAACAATAAACCCTTTGAAGGATCCCCCTCAAAAGCCTTATACCTATGATATAAAAATGCCGTTAACTTTCCTGGAAATGATTGGGGTGGCCTGTCATCTAATTTATCATCTTCATTATAGGCTATCCCTGCCTCTGTAGTATTAGAAATCATAAATCTAATATTAGGATTTTCAGCAGCCTTTAAATACAAATCATATTCCTTATAGGTATTTAGACCCCTATTAATACAATTAATGATCTCTTTTTCCTCTATAAGTTTGCCGTTTTCCACACCATTAAGTAAAAGAGTGTATAGGCCATCCTGCTTATTCAATTCATAGACTTTATCCTTATTCCTTGGTTGAACAACTAATACCCCACTATCAAAATTAGTCTCTTTATTCATCTTATCAATAATCCAATCTGCAAAGGCCCTTAAGAAGTTTCCTTCACCAAATTGAATTATTCTTTCAGGATATTCTTCATATCTATCATATATTGATTTGTTTAATTTCAAATATATCAACCTCCTCTAAAGATTTCATTTCTTAAAAATCCAGCTAAGTTCTAATTCCTATATTTGATTTCACACTGTGGAACATCGAACCGTAATATGAATACTCTATTTACATTATAATTTGGGTGGAAAACAATTGCAAGTGTGTTTTATTATATCTTTTTCATATATTTAAGTAGAAATCAGTCTAATTTATTTACACTTGCCCTATATCCTGTATCATAAACATTGCTAAGTCTGTTTTAAAACAAACTTTGGAAGGCAATTTGTCGGCAATGAACCTGTGGTTCCAAATTGAGATACTTCTACCTCATTGAGACCTGTACGCAGATTTAATAATATATTCTGCACAGCATCGAAAGCATAAGTTGCACCAAATTCAAATAATGCTATTTCATCAGCACTATTTATAATCCTTACCCCATATTATGGGTGGATAAATAAATCTGTTGCATTTTCAATATTACCTTACTTTACCATAGGGCCAACACCTTCAACCATAAAGGATGGTACATCAAAGGTGTCTATAGCTTCAAAGACCGGATACATTAGTTTCCATCCTACTATACCTACTTTATGTGAATCATTGATGCCTATTTCATTGAGTATTTCATCAAGTTTCCTATGTTCATCCATAGGTTGATTAGGTAAAGAAACAGTTTGGTATAGAATTCCTTCTGTTGGTATACGGCTATATTCCGCCATACCTATACACTCATTACCTAATAATAACTGAGCTTTTCCTGACTTATCTAATACAAGTATAGCTTCCTCAAATCGTGGACCAAATCCAGTTAGATAATCAAAGTTACCATAGTCCTCGCGATTTGCATAAATTAATATAAGGTCTAAGTCTCGTGTTTTCATGGGCTTTAGAATTTTTTAAAGTCTTTCTTCATAAACCTCATCTGGCGGATCCGGTTGCTCCTTCGGCAAACCAAAAAATGGTTCCTTTACAGTAGTGTACTTTATATTTTCTACCTTAATCATAAATATACAATACCTCCTGTTTTATTATAATTTATATAAGTTTATATTAATTATACCTTGTTATACCCAAGTTCCCTTGATATTAGATCTGCATATTTCTTTACCAGACCACCTAATTCCTCTACCTTATCCCTGGTAACTCTAATAGTAGGCCCAGAGACACTTATAGCACCCTCCACAACCCCATCATGGTTAAATACAGGGGCACCTACGCATCTGACACCTAATTCATTTTCTTCATTGTCTTCTGCATATCCATTATGTCTAATTAGCTCTAATTCAGATTTTAGTTCCCCTAAATCTGTAATTGTGTTACTTGTCCATTTTTTAATATCACTTTCTGCCCATATCCTTTCAACCTCCGCCTCATCAAGAAAAGCTAATATAGCCTTCCCTACTGAAGTTGAGTACAATTCCGATCTTTTCCCTATAGCTGAGGTCATTACTCTTATAGTATTGTTGGCATCCACCTTATCAGTATATACAATATCATTTCCATCTCTAACTACTAAGTGAACTACCTCATTGGTATTTTCCATAAGTTCTTTAGTATACAATTTTGAAGCAGATACAAGATCCATCCCTGCTATTCGTTTTGAACCTAGTTCATAAAGCTTTAAAGATATCCTGTATTTATTAGTTATTTCACTTTGTTCTACAAATCCTTTATAAATTAAAGTACCTAATAATCTGTGTACTGTACTCTTATGTAGACTTGCTTTTTCTCCTATTTCAGTAATACCCAAACCTTCATCATAATCTGCTAATAGTTCTAGGATTGACAAAGCTCTGCCAACAGATTGAACTATATTCGACATATCATCACCTTCATTTTAATATATTTCATAGATTATACCATACAAAAATGCACAAAATAAATTGTGCGATAAAATTTTCGGTAAATCTCTTGCAATTGTTTTCATATATCATTATAATATAAACTATAGAGTTTCGCAATACAAATTTTAGTTTCATATAACAGAACAAATGGAGGGGTATAATGAGAAAACATGAAATACTTCAAAATATTGAGGATATAGGTGTAGTAGCTGTTGTTCGAGCAGAAAATAGTGAAAAAGCCAAAAAGATTGCATTAGCATGTATGAAAGGTGGAATAAATTCCATAGAAATCACCTTTACGGTTCCAGGTGCACATAAAGTAATAGAAGCATTAACAGAGGAATTCGGTGATGATTTATTAGTAGGTGCGGGTACAGTTTTAGATAGTGAGACTGCCAGAGTTGCTATTTTAGCAGGTGCTAAGTACATAGTAAGTCCGGCTTTCGATTCAGAAACGGCTAAACTATGTAATAGATACCAAATCCCATATATGCCAGGCTGCATGACTATTAATGAAATGATAACAGCTATGGAGGCTGGAGCAGATATAATCAAGGTATTCCCAGGCAGTGCTTTTGGGCCATCCTTCGTCAAGGCAGTTAAGGGTCCCTTACCACAAGCTGTTCTAATGCCTACAGGTGGAGTAAGTATTGACAATGTAGGTGAATGGATCAAGAATGGATGTATAGCAGTGGGTGTGGGTGGAAACCTAACTAAAGGTTCTAGTGAAGATATGACTAATGCTGCCAAGGAATTTGTAGCAAAGGTTAAAGAAGCAAGAAATCAATAATATATTAATGGAGGTATTTAAATGACAAAAGGAAAAGTTGTTACTCTTGGAGAAATAATGTTAAGGCTTACAACACCTAGACATGAGAGATTTGTACAATCAGACACTTTTGACATAGTATATGGTGGTGGGGAGGCCAATGTTGCAGTATCCTTAACTAACTATGGATATGAAGGACATTTTGTATCAAAGCTTCCTAAACATGAAATTGGTCAAGCAGCCATCAACCACCTAAGAAGATTCGGTGTAAATACAGATTATGTCAAAAGAGGTGGAGACAGGGTAGGTATTTACTACTTAGAATCTGGCGCATCTATGAGACCTTCAAAAGTTATCTATGACAGAGCATACTCGGCCATAGCTGAAGCAGATGTATCTGACTTCGATTTTGATGAGGTATTCAAGGATGCAAAATGGTTCCATTTTTCTGGAATAACTCCAGCATTAAGTAAAAAGGCAGCTATACTGACTGAAGAAGCATTGAAGGCTGCTAAAAAACATGGGGTGACTACATCTGTAGACTTAAACTATAGACACAATCTATGGACTCCAGAAGAAGCCCAAGAAGTAATGACAAATTTAATGGAGTATGTAGATGTATGTATTGGAAACGAAGAAGATGCCCATTTAACTCTTGGTTTCAAACCAGGTGAAACAGATGTTACTTCTGGTGAATTAGAATTATCAGGATATGAAAGTATATTTAAGCAAATGATGGATAAATTTGATTTCAAATATGTAATTAGCTCTTTAAGGGAATCCTATTCTGCATCAGACAATGGTTGGTCTGCATGTGGCTATGATGGAAATGAATTCTATCATACTAGGAAATATGATATTAGAATCGTAGACAGAGTAGGTGGAGGAGACTCCTTCGCATCAGGTGTTATCTATGGATTATTAGAAGATAAAGATTTCAAAGATGCACTAGAATTTGGTGTAGCAGCATCAGCCTTGAAACATACAATCCATGGAGACTTTAATATGGTAACAGTAGACGAAGTTGAAAATTTACTTGGCGGAGATGCTTCGGGTAGAGTACAAAGATAGTTTGAATTTTTCATTCTTTATCCTAACACAAACAAGGTCATAGAAGTTTAAACTTCTATGACCTTGTTTGTATTTTTAGTATAAGAACTATCTCTTTAAATTTGAATCCTTCCATTTTTTCATGGACATCTTTTCACCATCTTTGGGTTCCTCGTTCCATTATTTCTTTTTGTATAACTTTGCAAGTTTTCTTTTGTATGTGTCAATAGCTTAGTAGATGAACAGCCTCATCAAGTGTTAACCAATCTACCTGTTTTCTACCTTTCACCAACGAATTGCTATCCTATTTTATTGAGAGCGATCATTATAAATCTATCATAAAAAGTCGCAAGTTTCATTTGCTAAATTATATTTAGCTATATTAGTCCAATAAATTTCCACCAGGGTATGAAAAATAAAAATACCGATATAAAAGTAAGCACAGTGCAATACAGCCCATATCTAAATACTACCTTATTTCCAAAATAATTATTTCCTTCTCCTACAGCTAATAATACATTATGGAAGGGTAATAAATATTGAGTCACTATACTTGTAAATACTAAAAACATTATAATAGTAGGGTCTATCCCCTCACCAGCAATGGAGATAAAACTAGGTATCGCAACACTCATAGTGGTTACACTACTTCCCAATGCCATATGAAGTACCATAGTTGATAGCATTACAACCAACACAAAAGTATAAGAGAAACTTTCTGGCAAATATCTGGATAGCCCACCAAATATTTTATCGGCTATACCACTACCCTCCATAACGGTTCCAATTGAAAATGCCGCAGTTAAAAATACCAACACCTCTAAATTTATAGATTTAAAATCTCTAAAATCTATAATTTTTCTAAGATACATAAGAATCGTTCCAATTATCACTACAACACTACCACTAATATTATGTATGTTTTCTGTTGCCCATAATATAATTATAAGTAGTATTAATCCTAGATTTATTTTATCATTACTTTCTAATTTCACCTTCTTAACATCCTTTTCATCGGATTTAAACAACTTCAATTCACTTTTAAAAGCTATTACAAAGAACACCATAGCTAGAGTGAGCATTGCCAATCCAGGAATCATCAAATTCTTAGTCCATTCGAACTCAGTCATTTGAATATTTGCCACATCTAATATACCGTTATTTAGCACAATATCTCCTCTTTTGAAAAAAATATGTGCAATTATATTAACCTCAAACATACATAATAATAAAACTTCTCTAGTTTTACAGTTTAAATCTATACTCTCAAAATATTGTATGTATATAGTAGACAATAATATTACCCTAGAGAGCGGTTGTGGTATAATAAATACCAAAATAATTACAGTGATTACCATGGTAAATAAAAATTGATATACATTTTTTGCATATTTAGCAATAAAAGGCCTAAATAGTTTTTCAGTTAATTTACTGTTGATTATGCCTTGGGAAAATACAAAAGAAAAAATTATCACTAAAAAATTTGATGAAAGTGGAAATGATAAAACCTTCTCTATTGGTGTTTCTCCAAATAATATAAATATTCCGAGCAAAAACAAAGATGATACTATTTTATTTGGTTTTCCAACAACCCAAGCCATAATTGTCCATATTAACGATATAATCACTACGGCCTGGTTAATACTGATGCCTAATGGTTTAAGGATTAAGATTAAAATTGATAACAACAACATACTAAGTATTTTTTTGTTCATTATATCCTCCAAATATCAGATTCTATTTTCTAATTTTGTTGATTTTAGCCTATTTGCTAATGTACATAAAAACATCAAAATTATAGCTATACCTATTGTTACCATACCATATGTAGGCACTAAATAATCTACCGAAAATAATCACAATCCATAATAAGGACAATACTTTTTGTGCTAGGGATGTGTCCATTATACCCACATCTTTTAAATATGTTACAATCCATCCATTGACAGCATATTCAACTTCTACATAGAAAAACAAGATACCACTGAATAAATAAAAATCTATATTTTTTAGAAATTCTAATGGGGAGCTTCTGTCTTTTACCTTACTTTGTTTTTTCATCCTAGTATTGTCAATTTCTGTAGCAAAGAACATAATTACTACAATTGTGGCTAGTGCTATAATTATCGTAAGCACAAATCTCCAACTTAAACCCATATTAAAAGACCAAGATGCAAAAAACGGTGCCATAAGAGCTCCTATAGCATAAAACGTATGGAGGATATTAAGTAGCCCAGGTCTACCACCAGCAACATCATTTACAATCGTATTGCTCATATTGGTTACACTACCCCTCCCAACACCTGTTAAAAAAATGGTAACAATAAAAATATGGGAGATTTTGCAATTACCATACCAGCAAACCCTATAGCCGCCATTAATGATAATATTATAATGGTATTCTTTCCACCTAAATAAACCCCTACAA
>Ga0079226_10003874_pt1 | contig 11459 bp, 11 predicted proteins | sample Poulit2014_FD_76345 | JGI IMG/M metagenome (GOLD analysis project Ga0079226, IMG submission 76345) | Agricultural soil microbial communities from Georgia to study Nitrogen management - Poultry litter 2014 | ecosystem: Environmental > Terrestrial > Soil > Agricultural land | place: USA: Georgia...
ATAAGTCACGCAACGATTAAAAATATCCGTCAGAATTTATTTTGGGCATTCGGCTATAATACAGCAGGAATCCCTGTTGCAGCCATTGGATTACTTGCTCCGTGGATCGCTGGCGCCGCAATGGCTTTAAGTTCAGTGAGTGTTGTTTCTAACTCCCTTCGTTTAAAACGAGTGAAACTTTGATCAAACAACCAATTTAAAGGAGGTGAAGTGGCAATGGAAAAGACATTACATGTACAAGGAATGACATGCGGTCACTGCAAAATGGCCGTTGAAGGAGCTTTAACAAAACTAGCAGGTGTATCAAAGGCGGAAGTTGACTTAGATGCAGGACAAGTTGCTATTTCTTTTGATGAATCACAAGTAAATGAGGATACGATGAAAGAAGCTATTGAAGAGCAAGGCTATGATGTTGATTAAATATAAAAAAGCTGGTTTTCTTTTTTTGAAAACCAGCTTTAATTATTTAATTTAACAGTAGGGAAAATCTAATAACAGATATATACTTGAAGACTACTTAGGGTGGAAACAAGAAAGGCAGCAAAAATATTCAATCTGATTATCTTCAAACGAATATTGCGATACATTTATTTTTAGAAGAGGGAGTAAAAAAAGAGCTCAAACCTTAAACAATAAAGGTTTAGCTCTTTTTACATGTGAATTCTTTCCCGCGACATGCACACGGTTCCATCTAATGAGAAATATGCATCAGGTAACGTATCCAGGGATTGCAGGACACATATCTTATATGTTAAACAGACTGCTCAAAGGATAAAAAGTTTGGAAGTTGTTTTTCTCGTTTGTCCAACATAATTTGTTCTGGTGAAATATTGTTTTGACGTAAAATCTCAATATTTTCTAACAGGAATTCATCACTTCCAACGACATAGAAAATACCATCTGTATCTGTTGCTAATTCATTTACGCGCATATAGTATTCTTCCCGATTGTCAACGAATTCGGAAATGAAATTTTTATCGGTTTGGGATGTAAAAGTGTCTGTGAATAGGAAGTGCCTTGATGAATCGATATTTAATGAGTGCATGTGGCTAATATCATCCATCTGGTTGAAATAATCAAGTACAAGTGGTCTGAAAGTAGCTAGCCCAACACCAGATGAGAGTAGATAGACATGTTTGTTTTCACGTTTTAAAGGTACGTTGGAATGGGTTTTAAATAAAGCAATTTCACTACCAACTTCAAGGCTTCTTAATTGCTCTTTATACTCAGAGCATAAATCGCGTATACGTGTAGTGATTCCAATGGTCTGTTCTTGGGGTAATGTCATAATAGACATATGTCGAATAAGTCCACGGTTTGGTTTGTCTCCATGATTAAATCCTTCTAAAGCTAAATGAGTATGGGCACCTTCTTCCCAAGTAAAACCTTCCGGGCATTCTAATTGATACGTAACAACATCAGGGGATTCCTGAATAATTTCTTGAATAGTCGTCCAGTAAATTTGCATATAAGATTCTCCTTTATTTGTTATTTTTAATAATCTAATATCTACTATACAGGAAATGATAATCATTCTCAATCAAATGACCTCAACATAGTCTATAATGCCTCTTAAAATTGGGAGGATATTCGTTTGTTTATACGGCTATGATTATGTAATGGAGTCCACATAATGCTGCGAAAATGTTTTGCATGTCCCCTTTATCGGTCCGCAATCTAGAAAATACTTTCTTCAGCATTGGGATCTGTAACAGAATGAAAAATAGGTAGAAACATTCTTTGTTACATGAGTGAATTTCATAATCACCCCAATTAGCTATTTGAGTACAACATAGAGTTTCAAAGGACTTAGCGGAATTGCATATTGTAAGGACAAAACATAACATACGTATGATGAAATTCGTTCAAATAACCATTGTAAATGACTCCGATTTCATTTATACTTGTATATAACATGCATAGACTGACAGTCGGTCTAAAGGAGGAGCCTATGGTTCGATCAGAAGAGGCAATCGAGCGGAAAAATGAAATTTTACATGTAGCCGAAAGATTGTTTAATCAAAAGGGATATGATGCTACAAGTACGAATGATATTTTAAATGAAATTGGTATTGCAAGAGGAACACTGTATTATCATTTTAAAAATAAAGAAGCGATTATGGATGGGGTGATTACTCGATATATTCAGAGAATCATTAGCCGTGTCCAAAGTGTATGTGATCAAAAAGAGATACATGCCACTGAGCGACTACTATTAGCTATTGGTGCATTAAATATATCAGAAGATGTCTCAGATGATGTCATGACACATATTCATCAACCTCAAAATGCCTTAATGCACCAAAAAATCGAAGCTGCACTATTTCAGAAAGTGACTCCACTACTCGCAATGATTATTCAAGATGGTGTAGAAGGTGGTGTTTTCGAAACAGATTATCCGTATGAAAGTGTAGAAATGTTATTTATGTATGCTGTTTTCATCTTTGATGAAGGAAACAATAAGCTGTCAAAAAAAGAACAACTCACAAGAAAAAATGCTTTTTCTTACAATGTCGAACGCATTCTTGGAATGGAACATGGAGCGATGGAAAAGCCGTTAAAGAACATATTCAAAGGATAGGGGAAATCGTATGTATATCCGGATGATCTATAACGATTTACGTGCAAACAAACTCGTTAGTAGTGCAATCATGTTATTTATAATGATTGCGACTACATTAGTGAGTGTTGTAGGAATCATTTCTATTCAACTGATTGGTTCGTTAAATATGTTGATGAATCAAGCTCAAGTTCCTGATGTTTTGCACATGCACCAAGGAGAAGTGAATGAAAAGCGTATGGAACAATTTGCCAATGATCATGAGAATGTAAAAGACTTTCAGATTCTAGATTTTTTGACTATTCCAGGTGCTCACATACAACTTGGTGATACAAATTTAATGGACAGTGTACAAGACAATGGATTTTCTACTCAAAGTTCAAAATTTGATTACTTGTTAGATGTGCACGGGGAGCCAATCCAGCCAAAAGAAGGAGAATTATATGTTCCAATTGGACATATGAAAAACGGAGATGTGCAGGTTGGAGATAAGACGGTAATTGCTGGAGAAACATTTCTTGTAGCGGGATTTTTAAGAGATGCCCAGATGAACTCACCATTAGCTACTTCCAAACGTTTTCTAGTTCACGAAGAAGACTATAAAAAATTAGTGCCCAAGGGTTCCACGGAATATTTAATTGAATTTCGCCTAAAAGATGCCTCTAAAACAAATGAGTTTGAAACATCCTATATGAATGCAGGATTGGAGGCAAATGGACCAAGTATCACAAAGGATTTATTTTTCGTTATTAATGGGTTATCAGATGGAGTTATGATTGTACTTATTTTGTTTGTTGGGTGTTTAATTATTGTAATCGCATGTATGTGTATTCGTTTCGCAATATTAACAAAAATAGAGGAAGATTTTCGGAAAATTGGAACGATGAAAGCTATTGGATTACGAGATAAGGATATTAAGAAAATGTATATAGCAACATACCTTATTCTCACAGCTTTTGGTTGTTTCATTGGTGTAATACTATCTTTTATTGTCAGTGATCCATTGCTTGAGAATATTCGTTTGTACATGGGAATAAGAAAGGAAAGTTTTGCGCCTGTATATGTTTCGGTAGCAGGGGGAGCTATTATTTTCTTACTTGTTATAGCATATGTATATGTATTGTTACGACGGTTTAAAAAAATATCGATAGCTACTGCAATTCATGTAGGAAAACCTATGGGAAAAGAGAGGGGTAGTTCTCGTTTTTCTTTAAGTGCACAGCGTATTTTACCCACAAATATATATGTAGGGTTAAAAGATGTAATTTCACGTAAACGCCTATATACTACAATGCTATTAGTAATTGTTCTATCAAGTTTTATTATGATTATTCCTTGGAACACATATCAAACTATTTCATCACCTGAATTCACAAAACATATTGGTTTTGGACAAATAGACGTACTCATAAATATGAATGATCAAAATGTTGATTCAAATGAGGAGGAAGAAATAAAAACATATCTTGAAAATAATTCGTCGATTGATCAATTTGTAGTAATGACGTCAAAGTCTTTTATGGCAGTAAAAGAAGACCATGTAGAGGAAAAAATCATTATTGAACTCGGTGAACATGATGCATTTCCCATTGAATATATAGAAGGAAAAGCACCTACACTTCAAGAAGAAATTGCTTTATCTTCTATGAACGCATCTGAATTTGAGAAGAATGTGGGTGATATTTTAGAGATTGTTGTAAATAAAGAGCGAAGAGCCTTTCGCGTCACGGGAATATACTCCAATGTATTAAATGGTGGAAAAACTGCTAAGGCAACAATTGTAGCTGAGGACGCACCAACCATGTGGAAAAGTTATTATATTCAAGTGGATTCTAAAGAGCTTATAGAAAAGACTGTAGATCATCTATCAAGTAGATTTCCTTTTGTAAAAGTCACTGACGTGCAACAGCATAAGCAACAAGTATTTGGCAACACTATTTCCTCGATTCAATTAGCAGCGTTTGTCGCTCTGCTTGCGTCATTATTAATTACGGGTCTCATTTGTACGCTATTTATGCGGTTATTAGTTGCGAAAGATCGCCTGGAAATAGGAATTCTTAAAGCAATAGGATATACAAATAAAGATATATCCAAACAATATGCTACAAGAAGTATTGGTGTGCTCATTGGAGGCGTTATTATTGGTAGTGTGTTAGCGAATACTGTTGGCGAATGGATCATTATAAAATTATTTTCGACTCTTGGAATTGAAGGACTTGCATTGCAAAGTCACCCATATATTTATGTAGGATTTCCGGTAATGATGCTCATAGTTACGTTGATAGCGACGCAAATAGGAACAAATCAGATAGGAAAGACAACAATTACGGACCATATAAAGGAGTAGACAATGGAAAAAGTTATAGAAGGAATTCATATGAACAAATCTTATCAAGTTGGTAAAGACATGCAACATGTCCTAAAGGATGTATCTGTCACCATCTATCAAGGTGAATTTGTTTCTGTCATGGGACCTTCAGGATCTGGTAAGTCTACATTATTGTATGCACTCAGTGGAATGGAATCTATTGATAATGGAAGGATTCAATTTAATCAGCAGAATTTGAATAGGCGCAATAATATTGAACTGTCTGATATACGCAGACGGCAGATGGGATTTGTTTTCCAGCATCCTGTATTTTTAAAAAACATTACAGTAATGGATAACATTATTCTCCCAAGCATGCGTGACAACCGAAAGAAACGTAAGCAACTTGTTAAAAGAGCATACCGTCTATGCGAACAAACGGGAATAGCTCATGTAGCCAAGCAAATGCCTTATCAACTTTCTGGAGGACAGTTACAAAGAGCGGGGATATGCCGTGCACTCCTACATCAACCAATCATGTTATTTGGAGACGAACCAACAGGGGCACTAAACTCCACTGCTGCTCAGGACATAATGAATTACTTTCAACAGGCGAATAATAATGGAACAACAATTTTACTCGTAACTCATGATACGAAGGTGGCTGCACAATGTGAACGGATATTATTCATGAATGATGGAGGTATTGTTGACGAATTACAGTTAGGAAAACGTGTTGAGACGGATATGAATGATCGGATTAAAAAAGTGACGAAAAAGATGCTTGAAGCAGAAGTATAAATTCACATGTGCAGATGCAAGGAGGAATGAACATGAGGAATATAACATATCTATTAGGTGTATTATTTCCTTTAAGTATATTCATTTTTTACGGATGGAGATATGCATCACGTAAACGTACGATTCCGTGTCCATTTTGGTTGCGATGGTTCGTTGAAATTGATAATCCTTTCACGAAAATGAATAAGGCTGTGAACATTATCGAGCACTCTAGAATTCAACCATGGATGAATGTAGTTGATGTTGGATGCGGGCCGGGAAGAGTTGCGCTCCCAGTAGCAACGCATGTATTTCCAGATGGAAAGCTTGCAGTTGTTGATATTCAAGAAAAAATGCTTGCGAGAGTTTGGAAAAAAGCAAAGGAGAAAGGCTTAACAAATATAGAGTATATCCAAGGAAAAATAGGATTACACGGATTTGGTCATCATAGATATGATCGTAGTTTGCTCATAAATGTACTTGGAGAAATTACAGAGAAAGAAGAAGCATTTCAAGATATATATACAGCCTTAAAACCAGGTGGAATATTATGTGTCGCGGAAACAATGTTTGATCCACATTATCAAAAAAAGCATGCGGTGAAGGAGTTAGCATATGCTACAGGATTTGAATATGATGGGTTTAAAGGGAGTCGAGTTGCTTATTCATTATTATTTAAAAAACCGATACCAACAAAGTGATATAGTGGAGATCTAAACCGTCTATGGGTATAAAATATGCAGTGACTCCACTACATGATGTATACATGTCTCAACACTTATGAATGATTAACAATCGCTTAATTCTACCAAACTTCACAATAATCGGTAGACATGAAGGTACCAGGACAAATTAGATGGTTACTCACATACGAATATGAACATGTAAGGTAGTGGCAATAATAAATTAGGAAATTATCCCGATTTCTTAAGGAGATGATGAGCCTTCGTGTGCCTAGAGAAGGTCGACTAAAATGGTCCTTCGCTGCTACCTCACGACTTCTCTAACGACAGGATCTCACCCTAGATTTTTCAGGAGAATAGAACGAAACGTATGAACGTATTTATCCCCCCTTGTAGGAGATTTTTTATATTTCCTATGCGACCTTCGTTTTTTGGAGTTTACAACTTGCATTTGTCCCAGTCTCATGATTAATCTTTGCGTAGTTTACTAATTTCTTTACGGGTGTTGTCTGATAAGGAACCACCAAAATCCATTAATTCTACAATGTCTTTAAATGCCCTGTCTGGAATAGCTAAGTCAGCAATTTCTTCCTTCGTAAATCCTAAGTCAATATCATCTTCGCGACCGGCTTCTAATTTTGTGACGAAGTCTGGTTCAGTAACAAAAGGGGTGGAAGCTCCGACCATATCAGCATGCTCTAGTGCTTCTAGTGCTTTATCTGGTGAATTTACTCCCCCAGTTGCCATGACTGGAATCCTACCATTCATATGGTTTGTGACAACAGCATTGACATAAGATCCTTTGAAATTTCCTTGACGAACGGTTTGTTTATAAATATTTCTCCCCCAACTAGCAATGGCCAAATATTGAATGTCCGCTACTTCTAATAATTGGTCCATATAATATAAAAAATCCTCAACACTATATCCAATTTCATTTCCTCTAGTTTCTTCAGGAGTGCCGCGGTAGCCGAGAATGAAATGATTTGGTGCATGTTCATCAATGACTTGTTGTACAGCTTGTAAAACTTCAATTCCAAAACGAGAACGATTTTCGATTGTCTGTGAACCGTAAGCATCTACCCGTTCATTGGAAAATGTAGAAAAGAATGTTTGAATAAGCAAACGTTGCGCTCCTGAAACCTCTACTCCGTCAAACCCCGCATCAATCGCTCGTTTCGTTGCTAGAGCATATTGTTGAACCACTTGTTGAATATCATCTATGGATAATGGATATACCGTATGTTTGATTGGTGTATGCAAATGTAGTTCACTCGGTCCGAATACATATCCATATTTTTGAATGGCAATTTTGGCAAAACGCCCTGCGTGTGTGAGTTGAACAATTGCTTTTGCGCCGTCTTTTTTCATGGCTTTAGCCAGCTGTTTAAGCCCTTCAATACAAGCATCATCATCTATACTAAATCCATATTCAAATAATTGGCCAATTGGATCAATATAGGCTGCACCTGTAATTTGGATTGGTGCGGATGATGCCCGTCTTTTTGCATATTCAATATCTTCTTCGCTCACATGTCCTTCAGCTGTAGAAGAGTTGGTAATCATTGGTGATAATACAAAACGATTTTTTAGTGTGGTGCCGTTGGGTAATGTTAATGTTTCAAATAAAGGTTGGTACTTTTTTGTAAGTGTCATATGGATTCCCCATTCAATCTGAAATGTATATTTAAGTGTTTGAAAGTCTTCTGTACCTTTAATGTAAAATTATCATCAGTTCAAAGTCATGTCAATTTGATACTCAAAGTAATATTGATATAATGAAGAAAGAATTGGTCTATGAACTAATTTTCAAATGTTGTAAAACATATGTGCCTATGAATATTTCATGCATAGGGTAAAGGTTTATAGATTATTTATCATATTAGAAAAAGAGGGATATTCTATGAAAAAACGTGGAAACTATTTATTTATTGAAAAAAATGATGATGTGTATACAGTAAGTATGACGCCAGAACTACAAGATGATATCGGAACCGTTGGATTTGTGGAATTTACAACAGAAGACCAATTAGAAGCCGAAGATGCCATTTTAAACCTAGAAGCATCTAAAACAATACTAGAAATTGCTACACCAATTGCAGGTAAAGTGGTCGCACGAAACGAAGAAGCAACAACAGAACCAACGTTATTAAACGCTGCAAAATCATCTGACAACTGGCTCGTAAAATTAACAGATGTTGATGAAGAAGCATTTGAGAAATTAGAAGAAGCTTAAAAACAGTCCTATCCTCCATCATTATTACAAAATGATAGAGGATAGGATGTGTACATATTATACCGCACAAAAGTAGGGAAAAATAATGAATCAAGAAGAAAGATTGGATGTTTTAATTGATTACTTAACTCGTGAAAACCCCTCAATGGCCATGGAAGCGAACGGAATGGATGAGAAGATTTCCTTGTTTCGAGGACTATGTAATGTTCGCCCACCTGAGAATGTGTCTGATGATTTTTTACGTGTGCAAGATGCTTTTTTAACCGAATGGAATGAATCACGAACCATTACACGCATGGAAGATTTACAAGAAGTTGAACCACAGGTATATGTATGGCAAGGGGATATTACACGTTTGGCCGTAGACGCAATTGTGAACGCAGCAAACAGTGATTTTATTGGTTGTATGCATCCGAATCATCATTGCATTGATAACATAATTCATACCCGGGCGGGTGTCCAGTTGCGTTTAGAATGTGCTGATATCATTCAAAAGCAAGGTCGGAAAGAGGCAATGGGTAAGGCAAAATTAACAAAAGGATATAATTTGCCTGCACCTTATGTAATTCATACTGTTGGACCTTACATTGATCAACGAGGTGTCACGCCGTTAAAAGAGCAATTATTAGCGTCTTCTTATAAGTCTTGCTTAGATGTAGCGACGGAAAAAGGACTGACGTCAATTGCATTTTGCTGCATATCAACGGGTGAGTTTAATTTTCCAAATAAACGAGCAGCTGAAATAGCGATTGAAACAGTACGTACATATATCACGGAAACAGATGCACATATACAAGTTATTTTTAATGTGTTTACTGATAAAGATGCGCGTATATACGAACAACTATTAGGGCATAGAGAATAGGGGATTAACATGCAACAAACCGAACAACATTGGCAAACCTTAACAAATGACTCACTTACCCAAGCAGAATGCTTACATGGACTTATTGAGGAAGCGGAAGCAATTGTCATCGGTATCGGTGCAGGCATGTCCGCGGCAACAGGGTTCACATATGTAGGCAAAAGATTTACAGATGCATTCCCAGATTTTATTGAAAAATATCGTTTTTTTGATATGTTACAAGCAAGCTTATTTGAATTTGAAAACGCTCAAGAATATTGGGCATTTCAAAGCCGTTTCTCATTATTAAATTTTTTTGATCAGCCTGTTGGTCAAGCATATGTTGATTTACGAGAAATGATTGAGGGTAAAAACTATCACATCATTACTACAAATGCGGATAATGCTTTTTATGCGGCTCATTATGATATGGATAAAGTTTTCCGAATCCAAGGGGAATACGGGTTATGGCAATGCAGTGAGTATTGTCATCAACAAACATACCAAAATGAAGAATTGATTCGACAAATGGTTCGTGAGCAATCGGATATGAAGGTTCCAGCTTCACTCGTTCCTATGTGTTCAGAATGTGGTGCAGGGCTTGAAGTGAATAAACGAACAGAAGAAAAAGGAATGGTAGAAGACGGTCATTTTCATGCACAAAAAGAACGATATGAGCAATTTTTAGCTGCAAACGAAGGTAAAAAGGTTCTATTTTTAGAAATTGGTGTAGGACATACGACTCCCCAATTTATTAAACATCCATTTCAACAAATGACGGAGAAGAATCCTCATAGTTTATTTGTGACGATGAATGAACGGGAATACCTCATTCCACGAGGCATTCGGGAGCAAACCGTACGCATGGATGAAGATATTGCAGAAACACTACATAATGCTTTGGAAAATAAATGACTTTTTTATAGGAGGTACCAATGTATTTAATTAGTTCAGAACGTGACGGAGAATGGATTTATGACCCAGGAATGGCTATGGCTTTACAAGAATATGTAAGACACAATATTTTCTTAGATGACGATGTACTATTTCCATATATGATGCATCCTGTTGTTCAAATTGGTCGATTTCAAAATGCCTATGAAGAAGTGAACCAACCGTATATGGACGAACATAACATCCAAATTGTTCGCCGGGATACAGGTGGTGGTGCAATCTATTTAGACGATCAAAATATGAGTTTCTGTTTCTTGCTTGAGGGAGATAACGATATTTATGGTAACTACGCGCGTTTGTATGAACCAGCGATTAAAGCTTTAGAGAAATTAGGTGTGAAAAATCTAGAGCAAAAAGGAAGAAACGATTTATTACTAGACGGAAAAAAAGTATCAGGTGCCGCCATGATGCTTGAAAAAGGGCGGATTTACGCAGGATACTCCCTATCTTTAGATGCGAATTATGAGGCAATGGCAACCGTGTTACATCCGAATCAAAAGAAAATAGAATCACACGGAATTCAATCTGTAAGAAGTCGTGTAGGATCACTTCGATCTCATCTTGCCCCTGAATATCAAGATATGACGGTGTGGGAGTTCTCAGATTTCATGATGTGTGAATTACTCGGTGTCGACGATCTCAGTGAAGCAAAACGGTACGTGTTAACGGAAGAAGACTGGGCAGAAGTGGACAAGCTTTGTGCAGAAAAATATAAAAACTGGGATTGGAATTATGGTAGTTTCAAAGAATTTACATACCAGGTAACAGAACGCTTTCCTGTTGGAACGATTAGCATTGGATTAAGTATTGAACATGGAAAAATATCTGACATACAAATTACTGGAGACTTTTTCGGATTACAATCCATTCAAGAAGTAGAAAACACACTTATAGGAACACGACTGAAAAAAGATGCCTTGTTACAAGCATTAGACGATTTAGAGATATCCACCTATTTTGGAGATATTTCAAAAGAAACGTTCGTGAATTATATGCTCAGTATTCCAACGGAGAGTGAAGAAGTGAAGAAAGAAGGCTAAACGTGGTTACATTAGGAGTACTTGATTATGCACAAATTGATGAAGGAAAAGATG
>Ga0079226_10003875_pt1 | contig 11459 bp, 8 predicted proteins | sample Poulit2014_FD_76345 | JGI IMG/M metagenome (GOLD analysis project Ga0079226, IMG submission 76345) | Agricultural soil microbial communities from Georgia to study Nitrogen management - Poultry litter 2014 | ecosystem: Environmental > Terrestrial > Soil > Agricultural land | place: USA: Georgia...
CGCACGGTAGGTGCTGGCGTGGTGGCTAAAATCATCAAATAATTGACGGATAGGCATTTAGGGGTGTATCATATGCACTTCTTGCCTATTCTATGATCCCGCTTTGGGTGCGGATCTTATAATGTTAGGTACAGGGGTATAGCTCAATTGGCAGAGCGTCGGTCTCCAAAACCGAAGGCTGAGGGTTCGATTCCTTCTACCCCTGCCACTACTGTCTTTGCCACTCCATCGTGGCTCGTCAAAGCATCGCAATATGTCTAATACCAACGTGCAAACCGCTAATCGGGGCGCTGATCGCTTCAAGCTCAGTTTGGCGGTCGTGGTTATTCTTGCGGGAATTGTTTCTTATTCCTACTTCGATCAGCAGTCAATCTACCTGCGGGTAGCTTTTTTTGTTGTCTCCCTGATTATCGCTGCTGCCATTGCCTGGTCTAGTGAAACGGGCAAGCGTTTTGTGGGTTTTGCCCGCGACTCTTATACAGAGGTACGGCGTGTGCACTGGCCCAGCCGCAAGGAAGCCACTCAGATGACGGCCATTGTGTTTGCCTTTGTAGCCATTATGGCGATTTTATTGTGGTTGATGGATAAAGGCTTGGAGTGGATCATTTATGGCCTGTTTTTAGGCTGGAAATAAAGGGCACACATGAGCAAACGCTGGTATGTCGTACACGTTTATTCCGGTATGGAAAAAAGCGTGAAAAGAGCCTTGTTAGAGCGCATCGAACGTGCCGAGTTAGAAGATTCCTTTGGTCGCATTCTTATCCCTTCCGAAGAAGTTATCGAGGTTAAAGACGGTAAGCGCAGCATTACCGAGCGCCGGATTTTTCCTGGCTATGTTTTGGTAGAGATGGATTTGACAGACGAGACCTGGCATTTGGTGCGCAGCACTAATCGTGTCACTGGCTTCTTGGGGGGCTCGGGTAACCGCCCAACGCCCATTTCACAGCGCGAGGTAGATGAAATACTTTCCCGCATGGAAGAGGGTGGCGAAAAGCCACGGCCCAAGGTGCTATTCGAGATTGGCGAGATGGTGCGCGTCAAAGAGGGCCCTTTTGCCGATTTCAATGGCAATGTCGAAGAAGTCAATTACGAGAAAAACAAAGTACGAGTTTCAGTAACAATTTTTGGTCGCTCTACTCCGGTAGAGCTGGATTTTGATCAGGTCGACAAGACCTGATTGTGTTTACCCCGGGGAGCCTTAATGGCGTTTAACCCGCAAGGAGTTCATCATGGCGAAAAAAATCGTCGGTTTTATCAAGCTGCAAGTACCAGCTGGTAAAGCTAACCCATCCCCTCCAATTGGTCCCGCTCTTGGTCAGCGCGGTCTCAATATCATGGAGTTCTGCAAAGCCTTTAATGCGCAAACCCAAGGCATGGAGCCCGGTCTGCCCATTCCCGTCATCATCACTGCCTATGCGGACAAAAGTTTTACTTTTGTCATGAAAACGCCTCCGGCGACGATTTTGATCAAAAAGGCTTTGGGTCTGAACAAGGCTTCTGCACGTCCTAACCTGGACAAAGTGGGTACGTTGACCCGTGCCCAGGCCGAAGAAATTGCCAAGACCAAAGAGCCTGATTTGACGGCGGCAGACATGGAAGCTGCGCTGCGCACCATTGCTGGTACCGCTCGCAGTATGGGCGTCAACGTGGAGGGCTTCTAAGATGGCAAAGAAAACAAGCAAGCGCGCAGCCGCTATTGCTGCCAAAATCGACCGCAACAAACTGTATGCGGTAGACGAAGCCCTGGCTCTGATCAAAGAAACGGCGACTGCCAAATTTGATGAATCTGTTGATGTGGCCATCCAGCTGGGCATTGACGCACGTAAATCAGATCAGTTGGTGCGTGGCTCGATCGTGTTGCCCCAGGGCACAGGCAAGGATATGCGTGTGGCCGTATTTGCCCCCGATGAAAAGGCAGAAGAAGCTCGTGCAGCTGGCGCCGATATCGTGGGCATGGAAGACCTGGCCGAAGAAATCCGCCAGGGCCGCTTCGATTTCGATGTGGTCATTGCCACCCCTGATGCCATGCGCGTTGTTGGCGCCTTGGGCCAGATTTTAGGCCCCCGTGGCTTGATGCCTAACCCGCGTGTTGGCACTGTCACCCCCGATGTGACAACAGCTGTTAAAAATGCCAAGGCAGGTCAAATCCAGTATCGGACTGACCGTGCAGGTATTATCCACGCACCTATTGGTCGCGCTTCCTTCGAGGTCGACCAGCTTCCTGAAAACTTAACCGCTTTGGTTACTGCATTAAATAACGCACGTCCCGCTGCGGCGCGCGGTACCTACATGCGCAAAATCGCCCTTTCTTCCACCATGGGCGGTGCTGCGCGTGTCGATATCAGCAGTATCGAAGCTTAATTAGAAACTTTGGGCTGCAGCCTTCGGGCTGTTGCTGTCAAAGACCGTTGGAGCGCGGATCTTTCGGGGGTGGTTATCATGACTGCCCCTTAAAGACACCGGCTTAAAAAAGGCAATTGCCTTATCCAGCGTAGACGGCGCCCATGGACGTTTTTCAGCCAGAAACTCGACCAGGTGCGCCGCATTCGGTAGATGCATCACGCATCATTAATAGGAGTCCAACAGTGAGTCTTAATCGACAACAAAAAGCGGAAGTCATTGCCGAGGTGAACGCTCAACTCGAGCACGCCCAAGCGGTGATTATTGCTGAGTATCGTGGTTTAGACGTTGCCTCCGCTACCGTATTGCGCAAAAAAGCGCGTGAGTCTGGCGTTTACCTTCGTGTTTTGAAAAACACCTTGGTACGCCGTGCCATAGGTGAATCCGAATTTGGCGTATTGCAGGACCAACTCGTTGGCCCCCTGATGTACGCCATTAGTGAGGATCCTGTTGCACCGGCAAAATTATTTGCCGAGTTTGCCAAAGAAAACAAAGGCCTGACCATCAAAGCAGGTGCGATGCCGGGCAGTTTTCTCGATGCTGAAGGGGTCAAGGCTTTGGCCGAGATGCCTTCTCGCGACGAACTTTTGGCAAAATTGCTTGGTACCCTCCAGGCACCACTAACGCAATTTGTGCGTACGCTTAACGAAGTACCTACCAAATTTGTGCGTGCCCTTGCTGCTGTTAAAGAGCAAAAGGAAAACGCTTAGTAGCGTACTTTTTACGTAACGGACAACCTAAACTTACCTGGTTTATTTTTCCAATCTGGAGTTTTTTAAAATGGCTACAAAAGATGAAATTCTCGAAGCCGTCGCCAACATGAGCGTGCTCGAGTTATCCGAGTTGATTACCGAAATGGAAGAGAAGTTTGGTGTTTCTGCTGCTGCCGCTGCCGTGGCTGTAGCTGCACCTGCTGCTGGTGGTGCCGGTGGCGCTGCCGAAGAAGAAAAGAGTGAGTACACCATCCACCTGGTGAGCGCTGGCGAGAAGAAAGTTGGCGTGATCAAGGTCGTACGTGAAATCACTGGCCTGGGCTTGAAAGATGCCAAGGATCTCGTTGATAGCGCACCCAAAGACATCAAAGAGGATGTGGCTAAAGACGAAGCTGAAGAAGCCAAGAAGAAACTTGAAGAAGCTGGCGCAACCGTCGAGCTCAAGTAATTCTTTGCTGCCCGAGGGGGCCTTTGGGCCCTGCTCGGGCTTTTGCGCCTTTAGAAAACGATATTTGCCAGCGCAATCTAGCCGAAGATTAGGCGGTACGTTGGGCTGATAGCCCCCAAGCGGTGACCATGCCCTGGTTGGGCCTTGGGTGGTTTTGCAGGTGTGGTTTTTTAAAGTCGTAAACCTAGGGTCGTGGTGGACGACCTATCCAACCTTTGAGTCGGAGTGCTCAATGTCTTATTCGTATACCGAAAAGAAGCGCATACGTAAAAGCTTTGCCAAGCGCGAAGATGTACAGCAAGTACCCTATCTGCTCGCGACACAGCTGGAATCATATCAGTCTTTTTTGCAAAAAGACACCGAACCATCAAAGCGTGAGAATCAGGGGCTTCAAGAAGCTTTTAATTCAATTTTCCCCATTGTAAGCCATAATCAAATGGCTCGCCTGGAATTCGTTAGCTACATTCTGGGGGAGCCGGTCTTTGATGTTAAAGAGTGTCAGCAGCGTGGTTTAACCTATGCTGCGCCGCTTCGGGCCAAGGTGCGCTTGGTCATCATGGACCGCGAGGTCAGCAAACCGACGGTCAAAGAAGTCAAGGAACAAGAAGTCTACATGGGTGAAATGCCCTTGATGACTGAAAATGGTTCTTTCGTTGTGAATGGTACCGAGCGCGTCATTGTATCGCAGCTGCACCGTTCCCCTGGCGTGTTTTTTGAACACGATCGGGGCAAAACCCATAGCTCGGGCAAACTGTTGTTTTCAGCCCGCGTTATTCCTTATCGCGGGTCCTGGCTCGACTTCGAGTTTGACCCCAAGGATGTCTTGTTCTTCCGTATCGACAGACGGCGCAAAATGCCGGTGAGCATTTTGCTCAAGGCGATTGGGATGTCTTCCGAGGCTATCTTGGCACACTTCTTTGAGTTTGATCATATTGAGATCCTCAATGAAGGCGCCCGCTTGCAGTTTGTACCCAAGCATTGGCGCGGTGAAATTGCCCGTTTCGATATCAAGGACAAAGAGGGCAATGTCATTGTTGAAAAAGACAAGCGTATCAATGCCCGTCATGTCCGTCAGCTGGAGCAGGCCAAAGTTGATTGGCTGTCTATCCCTGACGAGTTCCTCATCGGTCGCGTGTTGGCCAAAGACTTGGTTAACCTTGATACCGGTGAATTGATTGCACGCGCCAACGATGAGATCACTGAATCCATGCTGGTGGAAATGCGCGCCGCTAATATTCGTGAAATCGAAACCCTGTATATCAATGAATTGGATCAGGGCGGATATATTTCCCAGACGCTGCGCATCGATGATACCGCTGATCAGCTGGCAGCCCGCATTGCCATTTACCGCATGATGCGTCCCGGTGAGCCGCCAACCGAAGAAGCCGTCGAGGCTCTCTTTAACCGCCTCTTTTACAGCGAGGAAACCTACGATCTGTCGCGTGTTGGCCGCATGAAGGTCAATAGTCGTCTGGGGCGTGGCGAGGATGCCGGTGGCCCCATGACTCTGACCGATGAGGACATTGTCGACACCATCAAGGTGTTGGTCGACCTGCGCAACGGTATTGGCCAAATTGACGACATTGACCACTTGGGTAACCGTCGGGTGCGTTGTGTTGGCGAATTGGCTGAAAACCAGTTCCGCGCTGGTTTGGTACGTGTTGAGCGTGCTGTGCGCGAGCGTTTGGCTCAGGCCGAAAGCGAAAACCTGATGCCCCACGATTTGATTAATTCGCGGCCCATTTCCGCAGCCATCAAAGAGTTCTTTGGTTCCAGTCAGCTATCCCAGTTTATGGACCAAACCAACCCCTTGTCAGAAATTACCCACAAGCGTCGGGTATCTGCTTTGGGTCCTGGCGGCTTGACCCGAGAGCGGGCTGGTTTTGAAGTGCGCGACGTACACCCCACCCATTACGGTCGGGTATGTCCCATCGAAACACCCGAGGGGCCCAATATTGGTTTGATCAACTCAATGGCGCTGTATGCTCGCCTGAATGAGTACGGGTTCCTTGAGACCCCCTACCGCCGTGTGGTTGATAACCGAGTCACAGACGAAATTGTTTATTTGTCTGCCATCGAGGAAAGCAATTACGTCATTGCCCAGGCCAACGCGCGTCTGGATGAAGAAGGCCGTTTTGTAGATAGCCTGGTAGCATGTCGTGAAGCCGGTGAAACTTTGATGACCGCACCGGATAACGTACAGTTCATTGATATTGCACCGTCGCAGATTGTCTCTGTGGCAGCTTCGCTCATTCCTTTCCTGGAGCATGATGATGCGAACCGGGCATTGATGGGTGCCAACATGCAACGTCAGGCGGTGCCTTGTCTGCGTCCGGAAAAACCCTTGGTGGGTACGGGCATCGAGCGCACCGTAGCGGTTGACTCCGGTACGACTGTGCAGGCCCGACGTGGTGGGATCGTAGATTATGTTGACTCCGAGCGTATTGTGATCCGCGTTAACGATGATGAGAACGTGGCGGGCGAAGTCGGGGTAGATATTTACAACCTCATCAAATATACCCGTTCCAACCAAAACACCAACATCAACCAGCGACCCGTCGTTAAAAAAGGCGACCTGCTGGCCCGTGGTGATGTGATTGCTGACGGTGCCTCTACCGACTTGGGCGAATTGGCCCTGGGACAAAACATGCTGGTTGCCTTTATGCCCTGGCATGGTTACAACTTTGAGGACTCCATCTTGATTTCAGAAAAGGTGGTGGCCGATGATCGTTATACCTCTATTCACATCGAAGAGTTGACGGTGGTGGCTCGTGATACCAAGTTGGGTCCCGAGGAGATCACCCGTGACATCAGCAACCTGTCTGAAACCCAGCTTAATCGGCTGGATGATTCAGGCATTGTCTACATTGGTGCTGAGGTTGGCGCCGATGACGTGCTGGTTGGAAAGGTCACGCCTAAGGGCGAAACGCAGTTGACCCCTGAAGAAAAGCTGTTGCGCGCCATTTTTGGTGAGAAGGCCTCAGACGTCAAGGACACCTCATTGCGTGTACCTTCTGGCATGGTAGGCACGGTTATCGACGTTCAGGTGTATACCCGCGAGGGTATCGAGCGCGACAAGCGGGCGCAGTCCATTATTGATGACGAGTTGCGTCGCTATCGCCAAGACTTGAATGACCAGTTGCGCATTGTTGAAGATGACGCCTTTGATCGGGTGCATAAATTCCTCATTGGCAAAACCGTCAACGGTGGGCCTAAGCGTCTGGCCAAAGGTTCCGAAATCACCGCCGAGTATCTGGACAGCATTGATCGCTGGATGTGGTTTGATATTCGTCTGGCTGACGAAGAGAACGCTCTGGTTCTGGAGCACACCAAAGATTCACTAGAGCACAAGCGCCATCAATTTGATTTGGCTTTTGAAGAAAAGCGTAAAAAGCTGACTCAGGGTGACGAGTTACCCGCTGGGGTACTGAAGATGGTCAAAGTCTATCTGGCCGTCAAACGTCGTTTGCAGCCTGGGGACAAGATGGCCGGACGCCACGGTAACAAGGGTGTCGTCTCTAACATCGTTCCGGTCGAGGATATGCCTCACATGGCCGATGGGACGCCGGTTGATATCGTGCTGAACCCGCTGGGCGTGCCCTCTCGAATGAACGTTGGGCAGGTACTCGAAGTCCATCTGGGCTGGGCGACGCGAGGGGTCGGCGAGCGTGTCAACGAAATGTTGGCAGCCGAGCGCGAGGTACAGCTTAAAGAACTACGCGAATTTATCGACCAGGCCTATAACAGCACTGGGGAAAAGGCTGACATTCAATCGCTAAGTGACGATGAGCTCATGGAACTGGCACAAAACCTGCGTAAAGGTTTGCCAGTAGCTACTCCCGTGTTCGATGGGGCCAACGAAGAAGAGATTCAAACCATTTTGAAGCTGGCCTATCCCGATGAAGTGGCCGAACAGCTGGAACTCACCCCCGATCGTACGCAAATCACCTTGTACGATGGTCGCACTGGCGAGAAATTCGAGCGCCCGGTTACTGTTGGCTACATGCACTTCCTGAAGCTGCACCACTTGGTAGACGACAAGATGCACGCACGTTCTACCGGACCATACTCTTTGGTCACCCAGCAGCCGTTGGGTGGTAAAGCCCAATTTGGTGGTCAGCGATTTGGTGAGATGGAAGTCTGGGCCCTGGAAGCCTATGGTGCAGCCTACACCCTGCAAGAGATGCTCACGGTCAAATCTGATGACATTTCTGGCCGTACCAAAGTCTACGAGAATATCGTCAAAGGGGACCACGTCATTGATGCCGGCATGCCCGAGTCATTTAATGTCCTGGTAAAAGAGATACGTTCTCTAGCTCTTGACATGGAATTGGAGCGTAAATAATGAAAGCGCTACTCGACCTTTTTAAGCAAGTTACCGAAGAAGAACAGTTTGATGCGATTCGTATCGGTATAGCTTCTCCTGAAAAAATTCGTTCTTGGTCTTTTGGTGAGGTACGTAAACCTGAAACCATTAATTACCGTACTTTTAGGCCCGAACGTGATGGTCTCTTTTGTGCCAAAATTTTTGGTCCTACCAAAGACTACGAATGTTTGTGTGGCAAGTACAAGCGCCTTAAGCATCGTGGGGTCATTTGTGAAAAATGTGGCGTCGAGGTCACAGTATCCAAAGTGCGCCGCGAGCGCATGGGGCATATTGAATTAGCATGCCCTGTTGCTCATATTTGGTTTTTAAAGAGCTTGCCTTCCCGATTAGGGATGGTGCTGGATATGACCTTGCGTGATATCGAACGGGTGCTGTACTTCGAGGCCTGGTGCGTGATTGAGCCGGGCATGACCCCGCTTAAGCGCGGTCAGATTTTGTCCGATGATGATTATCTGACCAAAACCGAAGAATACGGTGATGATTTCCAGGCCCTGATGGGGGCTGAGGCAGTTCGTGAGCTGTTGCGCACCATTGATCTTGATGAAGAAATCGAAGCCTTGCGGGCTGAATTGAAAACCACCGGCTCGGTGGCGCGCATCAAGCGCATTTCCAAGCGCCTCAAGGTGCTCGAAGGCTTCCAAAAGTCTGGCATTAAGCCCGACTGGATGATTCTCGAGGTCTTGCCAGTGCTGCCGCCCGAGCTGCGTCCCTTGGTACCGCTGGACGGGGGCCGGTTTGCAACCTCTGATCTCAATGACTTATATCGTCGGGTCATTAACCGCAACAACCGCCTCAAGCGCCTGATCGAACTCAAGGCGCCCGACATTATCCTGCGCAATGAAAAGCGCATGCTGCAAGAGTCTGTGGACTCCTTGCTGGATAATGGCCGGCGCGGCAAGGCCATGACCGGTGCCAACCGTCGTCAGCTCAAGTCCCTGGCAGACATGATTAAGGGGAAAGGCGGTCGTTTCCGTCAAAACCTGTTGGGTAAGCGGGTGGACTATTCAGGGCGTTCCGTCATTGTGGTGGGTCCACAGCTCAAATTGCATGAATGTGGTCTGCCCAAGCTGATGGCCCTTGAGCTATTCAAACCCTTTATTTTCCATCGTCTGGAAATGATGGGTTTGGCCACTACCATTAAGGCCGCCAAAAAGCTGGTTGAAAATCAGGAACCCGTTGTTTGGGATATTCTTGATGAGGTCATTCGTGAGCATCCGGTCCTGTTAAACCGGGCGCCTACTTTGCACCGTCTGGGGATTCAGGCCTTTGAACCGGTACTGATTGAAGGTAAGGCCATACAGTTGCACCCCTTGGTGTGTGCGGCCTTTAACGCTGACTTTGACGGTGACCAAATGGCGGTGCACGTACCGCTGTCTTTAGAGGCGCAACTCGAGGCCCGCACATTGATGCTGTCCTCTAATAACGTACTGTTCCCAGCTAACGGCGAGCCCTCTATTGTGCCTTCACAGGATATTGTCCTGGGGCTTTATTATGCAACGCGTCAGCGTATCAATGCCAAAGGCGAAGGCATGTTCTTTGCCGACGTCAATGAGGTGCATCGTGCTTATGACAACCACGAAGTAGAGCTGCAAAGCCGTATTACGGTGCGAATTAATGAGTACACGCGCACCGCTGATGGCCAGTGGGAAGCCGAGCGCAAACGGGTTGAAACGACAGTTGGACGCGCCTTGCTATCCAGCATTTTGCCCAAGGGCCTCGAATTCGAGTTGCTGAACCGTACGTTGGATAAAAAGGAAATTTCCCGCCTGATTAACCAGTCTTTCCGTCGCTGCGGCTTGCGGGAAACCGTGATCTTCGCCGACAAGCTGATGCAATCAGGCTTCCGGTTGGCTACCCGTGGTGGCATTTCCATTGCCATGAGCGATATGGTTGTTCCCCAGGCCAAAGATGAAATCCTGGCCGAGGCTGCCGAAGAGGTCAAACAAATCGACCAGCAATATACTTCCGGTCTGGTAACAGCCCAAGAACGTTATAACAACGTTGTAGATATTTGGGGCAAGGCGAGTGACCGGGTCGGCAAAGCCATGATGGAGCAGCTGTCGACTGAAAAGGTGGAAAACCGTTTTGGCGAAGATGAAAGTCAGCCTTCCTTTAACTCTATTTACATGATGGCAGACTCGGGTGCCCGGGGTTCCGCGGCCCAGATTCGCCAGTTAGCCGGGATGCGTGGCCTGATGGCCAAGCCCGATGGCTCTATTATTGAAACCCCCATTACCGCCAACTTCCGCGAAGGTTTGAACGTTCTACAGTACTTTATTTCGACCCACGGGGCGCGTAAAGGGTTGGCAGATACCGCATTGAAAACCGCGAACTCGGGTTATCTGACTCGCCGTTTGGTCGATGTCACCCAGGATCTGGTTATTACCGAGGATGATTGCGGTACCAATCGTGGTTACACCATGAAAGCGGTATTAGATGGTGGCAAGGTCATTGAATCCCTGCGTGATCGTATTTTGGGACGCGTGGCAGCTGTAGACATCATTAATCCTGATAACCAGGAAACCTTGATCGAAGCTGGTACCTTGCTGGACGAAAACCTGGTAGAGCTCATCGATCAACATGGTATTGATGAGGTCAAAATCCGTACTCCGTTGACTTGTGAAACCCGCTGGGGTCTGTGTGCCCATTGTTATGGTCGCGACCTGGGACGTGGTGCCTTGGTCAGCCGTGGTGAAGCCGTTGGGGTGATTGCTGCCCAATCGATTGGTGAGCCAGGCACGCAGTTGACGATGCGTACCTTCCATATTGGGGGGGCTGCTTCGCGTGCGGCGACGACCAGTACCGTGGAAAGCAAAACCTCGGGTAAGGTGGGTTTCGCCATTGGCTTGCGTTATGTGACCAATGCCAAAGGGGAACGAATCGCCATTTCCCGTTCCGGGGAAATCCTCATTTATGATGATAATGGGCGTGAGCGCGAGCGACATAAAATTCCTTATGGCGCCACCATTTCCGTTGGCGATGCCGAAGAGATTAAAGCCGGTCAGCGCATTGCCAGCTGGGATCCGTTAACCCGACCCATCGTTTCCGAGTACGCCGGTACGGTACGTTTTGAGAACATCGAGGAAAACGTCACCGTGGCCCGTCAGGTCGACGAGGTGACTGGTTTGTCCACGCTGGTTGTGATCACACCCAAGACCCGCAGTGGTCGTGTGGTACAGCGCCCTCAGATCAAGTTGTTGGATGAGGCAGGCGAAGAGGTCAAGATCGCTGGTACTGAACATACGGTGAATATTTCTTTCCCCGTTGGTGCCCTGATTACCGTTCGCGATGGACAGAAGGTTTCTGTTGGTGAGGTATTGGCCCGTATTCCCCAAGAGTCACAGAAGACCCGTGATATTACCGGGGGTCTGCCGCGGGTGGCCGAGTTGTTCGAAGCCCGCTCACCCAAGGATGCCGGGATGTTGGCCGAGGTCACTGGTACAGTATCCTTTGGCAAGGAAACCAAAGGCCGTCAGCGTCTCGTCATTACTGACTTGGACGGTGAGAGCCA
>Ga0079226_10003877_pt1 | contig 11455 bp, 12 predicted proteins | sample Poulit2014_FD_76345 | JGI IMG/M metagenome (GOLD analysis project Ga0079226, IMG submission 76345) | Agricultural soil microbial communities from Georgia to study Nitrogen management - Poultry litter 2014 | ecosystem: Environmental > Terrestrial > Soil > Agricultural land | place: USA: Georgia...
TACTCGAATCTTAACAATGAAATTGAGTCCATTATCAACATTTGAACTTTTAATTGTATATTCTTCTCGATTTTTGGATATAGACTGATTTTCAAGTATAATTTTAAGAACATAAAATATTAGTCTTGACATACCATTAAAATCTTTAGGATAGAGTTGATTACACTCTGCAAGAGTAATCATACTGCCTTTGTCTCGTAAAGTTTCATAACCTTTTTCAAAATATTTTGAGTTATCATCTTCCTTTGGTACAAACCTTAAAGCAGCTAAAACAGTATATATATCATCTGTATTTAAATCAGTTTTTGATGCAATATCAAATAAACAAAGCATTTCGTATGTTTTAATTATTTGTTTATATAGAAGAAACTGATTTATGAATCTGTTTCATTTAATAATTTATTAGCTAGTGAATAGTTCACAACAAGACAGTTAACATGCTTTCCCTTAATTGCAGCTAATACAGCTGTATGTTTAATGACATTTGTTGCTACCCCAATTGACCACTCTATATTTTTAAGTAAATCCAGAGGAGCTCCAATTGTGTGGTGATTGCTTTCTTTTACTAATTGACCATCAGAGTTGACTAGGTGTCCAAGGATATTACCCACTGCTCCGTCTTTTTTATATTTTTCTCTTAAATTATCGTCCATATATCCAGAACGCTTCATACTTGAATTACTTTCATCTAAACTACCGATACCATGAATAGCGATATCGCATTTGTTTATTAGATTTAAATTGCTTTTTATTTGAGTATGCTCCAGAAGTGAGTTTTTAAGGTTTATATCATTGACCACTGCAGGAGAGTTTATATACCTGTATTCTCCATTCAGACGACTAGCTAAATTAATCACTAATTCAGGGCCATCTGTATTTGGATCACCATTACCTAAAGCTCCTACCATTTGAACTATTTTTATATTATTTATGTCAATCTCAGGTATTGCCTCTATAACATGCTTCACATGTTTTCCAAAGGAAATACCAATAATCAAATCATTTTTTAATAAAGATGTTACTAACCGCGCAGCTTCATATCCAACTTGTGATATAGCAAGCGCCTCATTATCATCACTGACATTTACAACCAAAGCATCCTTTAAACCAAATTTCTTTTTTATCTTCGTAGAAAGGTCATAATTAATATTCACCGGGGTATTAATACTGATTTTTACAATACCTTTCTCCCTCGCTTCATTCAGTAATCTGGAAATTGTCGGTCGTGAAGTGCCCATCATAGCCGAGATTTCTTGCTGGCTATACCCTTGTTTGTAATACAACTCTGCAACTCTGATAATTTGGTACTCTTTTTCTACCATATTTTAATCAGTTCTCTCCTTCAATTTTTTCTTACGTTAAAAACTTTATAACTGTATTTTTCATCATTTTATTCTTTGAATTTTAATTTTAAATACATCAAAGATTGAATCAAAATTTTGATTTACACCCATATAAAAAGTATACAACATATATTTAAACAATTAATATCAAGTAGCATCTTTTTACATTTATCCCAATTATAGTAACATAAGTCTAATCAATAGCTTTTATAAGTGGCTTTTAAGATAAGAATGAACATTAATCAACTAAATAAGAAAGTGGATTTTATAATGAACCTAGCCACCTCTGATACAAAAAACGCCAGGTGAATTTCATGTTATATTGAAGTTAGCGACAACTCTCAATAAAGGAATGAAATCACATGACGCAACTTCATGATACCACTGAATCCATCAAAGGAAAACATCTTACCAAAGCTGAACGCACCGGTGATCACATGCCATCGTTATTCAAGACGACCACATCAGATAATGGCTCTGAATTCAGTGCGCTGCATGACACCTTGAAGCATGTGACAGACGTCTACTTTGCCCGGCCGTTTGCGTCATATGAACGCGGGCCCAGCGAGAACCAGCATAAGTTCATCCGCCGATTCATCCCGAAAGGCCAGCCCATCTCTGTCGTCAGTGACCGACAGATCCAGCGCATTCAATGATGGATGAATGACTATCCACGTAAAATCCTGGGATACCGGACAACGCATGAGCATTTCGCTAAGGCACTCAAACAAACACAGATGGTACATAGTGCCTAATGTAAATTTTTCTCCTCCTCCGAGGGGAAGGAGAAGCCCAGCCACCAGAGGACTTTCAAAAACTCTCGTATGGAGTTATACCCAAGTGGCTAACTTAAACTTGAAATTCGCGAACTAAATAAGAAACTCTACATTTAATATTAAATGTAGAGTTTTACCTAACTAATAATTTCTTTTTAATTCTGACCATTCCCAATTCTCAACCTCAGGAATATCCGAACCATTTGTTTGTATATATTCATGGTGATATTGCAATGTGGAGTCCATTTTATCAATGAAATTAGCGGCTGATTTTCCATAAACAAGTTCTGTCACTTCTTTAGCGATATGAAATCTATCCATCTCACTGAATACACGCATATCAAATGGAGTCGTAATATCACCTTCTTCACGATAGCCATGAATGTGTAAGTTTCTATTGGCTCGATCGAAGAAAATATCACGAATTAGCCCTTCATAAGCGTGAAAAGCAAAAATAACAGGCTTATCTTTCGTAAAAATAGCGTCAAACTCAGTATCACTAATTCCTCTAGAATCATTTTTAGGATGACGAAGCCTGAATAAATCTACAACATTTATAAATCTAATTTTTAAATCAGAAAAATTACTGTTAAGAATAGTTATAGAAGCTAGTGCTTCCAAATTAGGTTCAGTACCCGAAGCTACAATGACAACGTCTGGTTCATCATCATCTTTAACCGTCGAAGCCCAATCTATAACTTTATAACCATCTTCCACTAAATCTTCAGCTTCGCTAACCGAGTAAAATTGTGGTCTAACATGTTTAGATGCAACTGTTAAATTTATAAGATGTTCGGATTCTAACATTTTATTCATCACAGCCAATAGAGTATTGGTGTCAGCAGGTAAATATACTCTAATATATTCTGGTGATTTATCCGCTAAATGAGTAATAACTCCTGGGTCTTGGTGTGTATAACCGTTATGATCTTGTTGAAACACCGTTGATGAAGCGATTAGATTTAAAGATTGAACCGGTTTTCTCCATTTGAAATCACTGGTTTTTTTCAACCATTTAAAATGTTGTGTCATCATGGAATCAGTTATTCTGATAAATGATTCGTAGCTTGCATAGAAACCATATCTTCCAGTCAAAATATAGCCTTCTAAAAATCCTTGAGCTTGATGTTCAGACAATTGGCTGTCAATAACTCTCCCTGATGGTGATACAAACTCATCTGCTTCAGCATTCACAGATTGTAACCATTGTCTATCTGTTACTTCAAATATTTTTTGCAAACGATTTGATGCTGTTTCATCAGGACCAAAAACTCTAAAATTATTCGGGTTTGTACATACGATATCTCGTGCAAATTTACCGAACTCAATCATATCCTGTGCATCTGTTACGCCTGGTCTTTCTATATTTAATGTGTAATCTTTCCAGTTTGGTAGATTAAGAGGTTGATTATTATTGCCACCGTTAGTCACAGGATTTAGAGACATGAGTCTGTCATGTTTAGGAGCTATTTCGCTTAATTCTTCTACCAGTTTACCTTCTTTAGTAAAAAGCTCTTCAGGGCGATATGATTTTAACCAATCTTCCAGTATTGTTAAATCTTCAGTATTATATTGTGTAACAGGTAACGGAATTTGATGAGATCTAAAGCTTCCTTCAATTTTTTTCCCGTTATATTCTTTAGGTCCTGTCCACCCTTTTGGTGTTCTTAATAAAACTACTGGCCATTTTTCTAATTTAGCTTCACCTGCAGTTTTCTCACGTGCTCTTTTCTGAATATCTTTGATTTTTTCAATAGCATAATCTAATTTTTCAGAAGCTAATTTATGCATTTTCATAGGATCAATACCTTCAATAAAAATCGGTTCCCATCCCATGCCTTTAAAATAGTCTGTTAATTCGTCATCTGATTTGCTGGATAAAATCGTAGGGTTAGAAATTTTAGCGCCGTTTAAGTTTACTATGGGAAGGATAGCTCCATCGTTAACTGGGTTGATAAACACATTTGAAAACCATCCAGCCATTAGAGGGCCTGTTTCAGCTTCTCCATCCCCAATAAACGGAACAGCTATTAAATCAGGGTTATCTAATATAGCACCGGTTGCATGAGATAATGAGTAACCAAGCTCCCCACCCTCATGAATCGATCCGGGTGTTTCCGGCGCTGCATGTGAACCGATTCCTCCAGGAAATGAAAATTGCTGAAAGAATTTCGTCATTCCTTCTTCATCTTGCGTAATATCTGGATATATTTCAGTATAACTACCATCTAAATAAGAAAATGTATTCATGACTGGACCACCATGGCCCGGCCCCACAAGATAAAACATATCTAGATCATATTTATTTATAATACGGTTTAAATGCGCATAGATAAAATTACCTGCTGGAATTGTTCCCCAATGTCCAATCGGCTTACGTTTAATGTCTTCTGCAACAAGCTTTCTTTTAAGTAATGGATTGTCTTTCATGAATGTTTGACCAACTGCAATATAATTAGAAGCTCTCCACCAGCCATCGACTTTTTCCAAATACTCTTCTGAATTAAAATCTACTGTCATTAGAATACACACCTTCCTAATTTCTATTTATATTCATTTACTGTCCGTAAGTTTTTTTATAAATATCAAAGCCCTTTCCAACCACTTCTTTTGGTAAGGGGGTTAAGGCACCTCGCAGTAAACTTAGGTGAACGACTTCTGCTGTTTCCTCTAAAATTACGGCATTTTTCAATGCATCCGTTGCATTATTTCCTATAGTGAATACTCCATGACTACGAAGTAATACAGCATTAGAGTATCCAATGTTATCGATGATTTCTTTTCCAATCTCTTCTTCACCGATGAAGGCAAAATCTGAAACAGGAATTTCTTGTCCAAAAACGGCTGCAGAAGTTGTCGTATAAATAGGTAAAGATTCGCCTCTTATTGCAAAACTGGTAGCATATGGAGAATGGGTATGAACAATACCGTGTACATCCTCTCTATGTTTATAAACGTACAAATGGGAAGCAGTATCTACAGACGGTTTAAATGAACCTTCCATAACTTCATTATTTAAATTCACAACAACCATTTTATCCGCAGTGAGTTCTTCAAATAAAACACCACTGGGTTTTATCACAATAAATCCAGTTTCTGGATCTCGAGCACTGACATTTCCACTGGTCCACTTTACTAAGTTGTTTTTTACCAGTTGCTTATTCAAACCACAAACTTCTTTCTTAAGTTCTTCAAGCATGTGTATTTTCTCCCTTCATAGACTGATTTTTCAGTAAATCTTTGGGGTCTCCGCCTCTGACCAGTTTTCCTTTTCTCTCCAGCCTTTTAGCTAAAAAGGTTATAAATATAGGCAGCAAAATTAATGTAGTAACAACACAAGCGGCTATTTGTACAGTGGCAATATCTACATGAGGAGCAAAAGCAGAATTTGCTTGCGCAAGAACTGCAGGTGTAGCAATCGCATTTCCGGCAGTAGAACCTTCTGAAGCACCCACTATAGGATTCCATCCAATTTTAGAATATACAAAGTAGGCTAATCCGCCTGTTACAAATACTGTAATCACTCCGAGCATTATTCCAGCCAATCCACCTTCGACAATGGCAGATAAATCGATACCCATACCGATTGCAAAAGAGAAAAAAGGAATGATCATACTGCTTCCTTTAGAAAGAAAATCTCTCATATCTTCATCTAAATTCCCCAAAATTGCACCGACAAGAATAGGTATTAAAACTGATAAGAAATCTGTGAATCCAAATACTCCGCCAACAAATCCCATCATTCCAAAAACAGATAAGGCAACCATTGATAGGAAAGGTCCATCATTTAATGCTAAAATTGGATACGCAGCTAAATCTTCTTCAGAGCCAAATTCACCTGATATAGCTAAATACATACCCCCTGAGGAGTTTGACATCGCCGCAATAATAGCTATGGGTGCCAGTCCAAGAAATAATCCTGATTCCCCCATAAATATAAAAGCTATTAGTGTGACAACTATTGCAGCGCCCCATTTTAACATCAATAAAGTTGTACCTTTTTTTACTGCACGACCAATCCTTGAAACCTTCAATTGAGCACCTATACAAACTAGAAACAGAGCAATTAAAGCTAACGTTCCATCAACGAATAAGGCTTCAGAAAAACCGCCGATTTTTAAGAAATTAGGAAATAACGTATTCAGTGTCATAGCAGCAAAAAGTGGAATAACAACCATACCACCTGGTACTTTTTCAATTGTTTTCTTTATTCTCATGTGCATTTTCCTCTCCTTTAAGAGATGTGCCCATAACTTTAAAATCATTCTTTGAGAATCTCATTTTTTTATATGAAATAGTTTTAGAGTTATGTATTTCTCTAATAGAACCACTGTTATTCTGAGCTGAGCTTAAATGAAATACCTCAATATAATTTACTTTTAAATATGCATTTCTTTTTGTATGAACTCCATTGTTTCATTAACTATCTTTAGTGAGTCAATATTCCCATCATTCCACATCTCTATAGTGTAATTACCTTGATACATGTCTTTGCGTAATAATTCTCCTGCAAGTTTAAAATTAACTTCTCCCTGTCCAAAAGGCACTCTTCTAAATTCATCTTTTCTAGTATCCTTAAGATGAATTGATAGTACATTTTTTGAAATATCTTTTAATTCATCTTCTAAAGAGAAACCATTTGCAACCAAATTACCAATATCAGGATATAATTGTAACCATGGTGACTTAACGTCTTCTATAATTTTCATAGAATCATCAATGGATAAAATATCTTGCCCATCCATATTTTCCAGACCCAGCATTACGCCTTTCCATCCCGAGTATCTCGTAATTTCCTGCAACGATTCTATAAACCGATTTCTTTCCTTTCCATCACGGGAGTCTGTAAAGAAAGAATAGTACCCTGCAAGCTGGATAACAGGTATATCAAGATCGTATGAAAGATCAATTGCCTTCTTTATTATTTCTATACCTGCCGTTCTGGTTTCTTTATCTTTATTACCGATTGGATAAGAACGGTTCGCACTCAATACAATTGAGTAAATGTTCAAGTCTTCTTTATTCATAAAGTTTTTGAGCGCTTTTCTTTCAGTTTCAAGCATATCTAAACGTTGTAATCTTTCTTTTGAATCGTCTATGGAAATTTCTAAATAATCGAACCTGGTTTCTTTAAGCAAATTTAATGAATTGTATAAATCAGTGTCATCTGAAAGTGCTTTTTCATAAATTCCTATTTTTGTCTTTTCCATAACCATCCCTCTATACAGATTGAATTTTTATTTTGTATAGTAATACTAATTTTATAACCACTCCTACCTAATGATATCTTTCATATTTTCCTCATTTAATAATTGATTCAATTCTTTTAAATTAGTATTAACTATCTCTCCATACTGACTCAGAGCCAGAGCGGCAGTTACCATTCCATATTTCAATCCTTTTTCAAAATCATCTTCCAACCATCCATGTAAAACGCCAGCTGCGAGACCATCACCTGCTCCAATTCTGTCTATAATCACAACATCACGAGCAGGTTCAGAATATAGAATACCTTCTTCTAACCCGAGCACTCCTTCATCGCCTCTGGACATTATCACTTTTTTTGCATTGGTTAATTTTTTAAGACCCTTTATTTTTTCCTCATCTGTCCCACTACAATTAAAAAGCTTTTCGGCATCTCTTCTACTACAAAATAAAAGTTCTACATCTTGAATTAATGGTAATAAAGTATCATGTGCTTTTTCTACGGATGACCATAAATTACTACGATAATTGACATCAAAACTGATTTTAATTTTATTCTCTCGTGCTTTTTAATTGCTTCATTGCTAATCTGTAAAGTGTTGTTTGATAGAGGTACTGTAATACCGGTTAAGTGAATAATTTTAGTGTCCAATAAATAATCCCAGTCCACCTGCTCAGTTTTTATATTTGTGAAAGATGTATTTTCCCTATCAAAAAGTACCTTGGTAGATCTTGGTTCTTTTGCATACTCAACAAAAAGCGTAGCTACTCTATGGTCTTGTGACCAAAAGATGCCATCTACATTGATGCCATGTGACCGATACTCATTTCTAATACGCTTGCCAAGAGGCGTTTCCGGAAGGGCACTCACCCAACCGGTATTCCACCCCAGTCTGGACAGGCCACCAACCACATTAGCTTCTGCTCCGGATATCCCAACTTGAAACTCACTCGCTGTGTTCAATCTGTTACCAGCATCTACAGAAAGTCGTATATTCCCTTCACCAATAGTAGTTACATCAAAACTTTTATTCATAGCTGCCCTCCTATTTATCAAAAAAACAAACCGCATTGTAACCGCTTTTATTTTTTCAAATTAATAATATCATCCGAATACACGATTAATTTCTTCTTTATAATCTTTTGATGTTTGATCTGGGTTATTTGAACTGACTATTTTTCTCCCTGCAATAAAGCAATAAACAGGAATATCTTTAAACAGTTTGATCTCATCCACTGTTAATCCACCAGTGATGCTCAGCTTAAAGCCTTTGTCCGCTAACTTCTTTAATTGGTCTATTACTTCAGGACTCCATTTTTCTTCGTCTTCCACTACTTCATTAGAACGATGATAGATTATTTGAGAGATGCCTAGGGACCTCCAATAGTCTTCCTGTTCGATTGTAAAATCTTCATTTATTTCTATTTGAACATCTTTGTTATCTCGCAAATTCGCTTCTGTTACCACTGCTTCTATAGTCTCATCTGATGCATCACTGACCACCGTGACCCAATCAGCGCCGGAATCAAAGGCCAGACTGGCCAATTTTCCTCCGGCTTTGATAATTCTAATATCTGCTAATACTATATGATTGGGAAATAAGCTTTTCATAATTCTAACTGCATTCATTCCATTTTCTACAGCTAAAAGTGTGCCTACTTCCATTACGTCAATTTGATTTTGTGTCTTTTGTGCAACAGATAAAGAACTGGGTAAATTATAGGTGTCCATAGCGAGTTGTAATTTTGGCATGTGCATATAAACACCTCTATTTTGTCATTTGATATATTCTGGCAGGATTTTCAATCATAAATTTATCGATCACTTTTTGGCTGATTCCCTCATCAAGAAGTCTTGGCAGGAAACGTTCTTTAATCCAGTTGAATCCAGGACCATAACCATAAACACTATGATGAGATCTTCTCCCCATGTCATTAGAAAGCATAATCTGATCTTCATATCCATCTTCAACCAATTGTTTTAACAAATCTACACGTAACTGGTCTGGATAATATTTTGCTTTACCCGGGCCATCATAAATAAGGTTTGCACCTTTTGCTAATAGTTGTCTGTGATACCATAAATCTGGGAATCTGTCTATATGTGCAAGTATCATACGGCTTAAATCAAAGTGTTCTTCTTCTAAAATCTCTAAAATTTCAAGACCCATTGTTCCTGAAGAAGTATGAGAATGTAAACACGTCCCAGTTTCTGTAGCAACTCTTGCTCCAGCCCTAATAACCTTTTCTTCATTAGGTGTGATGTGATTATAGGACGCCCCACATTTAACCCAACCTGCTTTGACGGATGTATTATCCATTCCTTTATTAATATCATTGCGCATCTTTTCAGCTATATCATCAATACTTAAGTCATCTTCTTTTTCTGTCATACCGCTATCCTGATTCATATATCCAGTACAAGCGACTACATTTACTCCAGTTTCTTTAGAAGCCATGTACATTCCTATAGTATTACGTCCCCAGGATTCTGGAGTCGCTTCAATAATAGCGCCACCACCGATAGCTTTAAATTCGTCCAGCATTTGTACTGCTTTAGAAAAATCATCCAAAATGTGATCTTTATTATCTTTTTCTCCACCACCGGCGGGCCTGGTTAAAATATGCTCGTGCGCCATTGTAAATCCTAATTCTTTTGCATCAATATCCCCTAAAACTGTTCTGATTTTACCCTTAGTCATAATAATTCCTCCTGAATCTTTTTGAACATATGTTCAAATATATGAACTTCCGTTCTATGAATAAAACAATAGCACATAATAAAATTGATTACAACTGAAAATTGGAATATTCTAAATATATTATGATTCAAATAAGAGTTTCAGACCATAATTTATTACGTCTTCAGTCTTCTTGTAAGGCATTAAAGTTCTGACCTTCGGCAGCGGACATGCCTAGGGCATGATCGGTCTAGAGATAGAAACTGAAGAACTTGGTACTCTGATTCTTGCGTCTGATGCTATCTATACGAAAGACAGTATGGAACCTATGTTAAAACCGTCGGGTATCATTTATGACTCCATCGGCTGGGCACGTTCCGTAGAGAAGAAACAGAGACTTGCCAAAGAAAAGAATTAAGAAATCTGGTTTGGTCATGACGGTGATCAATTTGAAGGTTTCAGAAAATCCACTGAAGGTTATTACGAATAAATTCAGTGTTCAATAGGAGGTCAATATGGAGATTAAAGCTGCGGTATTACATGAAATGGGATTACCGGCGCCCTACGCTGAAAGTAAGCCTTTGAAGATAGAGACGCTTGAACTGGATGACCCGAAGGATAATGACGTGATGATCAAAATCGGAGCTGTCGGACTTTGCCACTCTGACCTTTCCGTTATAAACGGTTCAAGTCCGAGACCGACACCGGTGATACTTGGGCATGAAGCTGCCGGCGAGATTGTGAAAGTCGGCGACAACGTCAAAGACCTCGAAGTCGGAGATCATGTCGTCTGTGCTTTTGTTCCAAGCTGCGGTCACTGCATCCCTTGCCGTGAGGGCAGACCGGCCCTATGTGAAAAAGGTGCCGAATCCAATGAGAAGGGAGAACTACTGGATGGTGGTAAGAGATTGCACACTGATGGCGTAGATGTCCATCATCATGTCGGTGTATCCTGTTTTGCCATGCATACAGTCGTTTCAGCCAACTCGGTGATAAAGATATTTCTTTTGAGAAAGTTGCGATTTTCGGATATGCAGTAATTACAGGTATTGGTGCAATCATAAACACCGCACAGGTGAAACCGGGAAGTACAGTTGCCGTAGTCGGACTAGGTGGTATCGGTTTGAATGCGATTATCGGCGCACAGCTTGCGGGAGCAAGTAAGATTATTGCTCTGGATATCAACCCGAATAAGTTCGATATGGCCAAGAAACTAGGCGCCGCTCATACCTGTGATTCATCTGATGCAAAAGCTGTAGATGAACTCAAAGAACTGACCCATGGCGGTGTAAATTATGCCTTTGAAACAGCAGGTGTTGTTCCTGCGATGTAGGTTGCTTATAAAATAACAAGACGCAGTGGAATGACAGTGACAACCGGACTGCCAGATCCAAAGCATAACTTCTCATTCCCACAAGTGACTTTAACAGCGGAAGAAAGAACAGTGAAA
>Ga0079226_10003878_pt1 | contig 11453 bp, 11 predicted proteins | sample Poulit2014_FD_76345 | JGI IMG/M metagenome (GOLD analysis project Ga0079226, IMG submission 76345) | Agricultural soil microbial communities from Georgia to study Nitrogen management - Poultry litter 2014 | ecosystem: Environmental > Terrestrial > Soil > Agricultural land | place: USA: Georgia...
CCCTTACTCTACACCTTCGACTGCTCCTTATGCGGAGTGCGAATATAGCAGCTTGCTTTTCGCAAGCTTTTTTAGTAGAGGGTATGGCCTTGTATTTATTGGTGTATATTCCTACTATCATTCTAATCATCAAAGCCCTAAAAATCGCAAACTCGCTTCACTCAAACATGCGATTTTCTTTACGGGCTTCTCGATTAGAATTTACTCCACGGTCTTAAGAGAATTGGTCTCGAGGTACATACATTTGTCAGGCTCGTTTGGCTTCGCCAAACATTGCTATATTAGAGTTTATTCTCATACGAAGGTTTTCTAAACTTAAGATTAAGTATTTTTGAAATTCAGACGGCGTATAAAAATTTGATTGTTTGAGCGATAGCGAGTTATCAAATTTTAGCCGACTGAATTTCAAAAAAGTTAGGATTTTAACTAACTTAAACAAGGGCTCCTCCATATCAATAGTTTGCTGATAGGCAAATTCCTTATCCCCCGAGAGGGGCCGGCCGGAGGGGGTAGCCGAGTGGGGTCTGGGGAGGCAGGTTGGGGAACGTCCGGAACGTTCCCCTGGGCCTCCCCAGTTACGAAGATTCAATAGTAAATAAAATAATAATATATAATATCAACAAATAACACTAATAAAGTTAATGACAAATTATCTCGGATAATAAAGACAAAAAATCCTAGATAAAAATATAATTTATCTAGGATAAAAAACAATAATTAATATCTTTTAAGGTCTTGGACCTTATCCAACCTTTCCCATGTAAACCCATCTTCATCTTCCCTACCAAAATGTCCGTAGGCTGCGGTTTTTTTGTAGATTGGGTGTCTTAGGTCTAGTTTGTCTATTATGGCGCCTGGCCTAAAGTCGAAGTTTTCTTCTATAATTTGTTTTAATTTTTCGTCGTCGTATTTGCCTGTGCCGAAGCTATCTACAAAGATTGATAGGGGTCTTGCTACACCTATAGCGTAGGATACGCCTATTTCTAGTTTTTTAGCAAGGCCTACTGCTACCATATTTTTGGCAGCGTATCTTGCCATGTAGGCTGCAGATCTATCTACCTTTGTTGGGTCTTTTCCTGAGAAGGCTCCTCCGCCTGCTTTTGAATAGCCACCATAGGAGTCTACTATGATTTTTCTACCTGTTAGGCCAGAATCTCCCTTTGGCCCACCTATCACAAATTTACCTGTTGGATTTACGTAGATTTTGGTTTTTTCATCTATTAATTCTTTTGGCACTACTTTTTTTATTACATTTTCTATGATGTCTTCACGGATTTTATCCATTGGGATATTGTCTTTATGTTGGGTTGAGATTACGACTGAATCTATCCTTACTAGCTTGTCATCGTCGTATTCTACAGTCACTAGACTTTTGCCATCTGGTCTTATGTAGTCTAGGATTCCTTCCCTGCGGACTGTGGTTAGTCTTTTGGCTAGGTCTTGGGCAAGTTTTACTGACATTGGCATATAGACATCAGTTTCATCATCTGCATAGCCAAAGACCATTCCTTGGTCTCCTGCCCCTATCATATCGTAGTTGTCATGGCTTGCGTCGTATTCACTTGCCTTATCTACCCCTTGAGCGATGTCAGGTGATTGGCTGTTGATTGATGTTAGGACTGCTACGTTTTCGTAGTCAAAGCCCAGTTCATTGTCTGTATAGCCAATTTCTTTTATGGTATCTCTTACCACTTCTTCTATAGGTACATAGGCTTCTGTGGTTATCTCTCCTACTACTAGGACAAGTCCTGTTGTAGTTATACATTCTGCTGCCACTCTGGCGTTTGGGTCTTGCTTTAGGCATTCATCTAGGATTGCGTCTGAAATCTGATCACAAACCTTATCTGGATGTCCTTCGGTTACTGATTCACTTGTTATAAATTTACGCATTTATTTCCTCCAAATATACTATGGCTCTTGCTTCTATGCCCTCACCTTGACCGGTGAAGCCAAGTTTTTCACTGGTTGATGCCTTTACCGATACCTTTGTTATATCAGTTTTTAGGTGATCGGCAAGCTTTTTTGTTATTTCTTCTCTTTTTGGGGCAATCTTTGGTAGTTCGCAGATTATTACAGAGTCGATATTGCCTATCTTGTAGCCTTTTTCATACATTTTCTCTACTACCTTATCTAAAAGGTCAATCGAATAAATGTCCTTGTAGGCTGGGTCTGTATCTGGGAAAAGATTGCCTATGTCAGGTAGGGCAAGAGCTCCTAAGATAGCGTCCATGATAGCGTGGGTTAGAACGTCTGCATCAGAGTGGCCCAAAAGTCCCCATTCGCTTTCAAATTTTATTCCGCCTAGGATTAAGTCCCTATTTTTTACTAGTTTGTGGACATCATAGCCTATACCTACTCTCATCTATTCCCCCTTATATATGCCCTGGCAAAGATTATATCCTCTGCCGTTGTTATCTTGATATTAGAATACTCACCTTCTACTACTTTGACTGGCTCATGCCTATCAAAGAATTCAAATAATTGACTATCGTCGGTTATTTTCGCTTCCGATTCAAAATATTTTTCGTAAAGATCTTTTATTAATTTTGTATCAAAGGCTTGAGGTGTTTGGATATTGTAGACATAGTCCCTATTTGGGGTGAAGTCTACCTCACCTCTTTCATTTACCACCTTGATTGTATCCTTTGATTTAGTCGCAGTTATAGCTGCCTTATAGGTTTCGAGTTCTTTTAATACCCTTAAAAAAAGACCTCTAGTTGCAAAGGGTCTTACCCCATCATGGCTTAATACCAAGTCTGATTTGGGGTTTAGGGCTAAAAGGCCCTTGTAGGTTGATTCCTCTCGGCTTTTTCCACCTGCGACCATTTTTATTCTAGGATCTCTAAAAAGAGATAAAATCTCAGTAGCCAAAGGGAAGTCTATTTCCCTTACTACTAAGATTATCTCGTCAAATTCTTTTATACTTGTTACAGTTGTTAGGCTAAGTTCTAGAACTTTTTTTGTACCTACTTCTAGATAGGGTTTATTTATCTCCATACCCATCCTAGTGCCTGATCCTGCTGCAGTTATTACTGCTGATAAAAATTTTTCTTTATACATCTTCCGCCCTTACAAAGATCATCCTACCGGCTGAAGTCTGCAAAACTGATGTTACCTTGGCCTTGATGGTCTTATCTATGAGGTCTTGGCCGTCTTCTACGACAACCATGGTTCCGTCTTCTAGATAGCCTACCCCCTGATTTTTGCCCTTGCCTTTTTTAATTACATCTATCTCCATCTCTTCTCCTGGGATTACCATAGGTTTTAGGGAGTTGGCTAGATCATTGATATTTAGGATTGGGATACCTTGGACATCTGCGACCTTATTTAGGTTATAGTCATTGGTAAAGACCTTGCCTCCAAGGTCTAGGGCAAGTTTTAAGAGTTTGGCATCAACTTCCTTGATGTCCTTGTAGTCCTTGTCCAGAACTGTTAGCTTGATCTTTTTAGATTCCTTGATTTGTTTGATTATATCAAGGCCCCTCCTACCTCTTTCTCTTTTGAGGTCATCTGGGGAGTCTGCTATGTGTTGGAGCTCTTCTAGGACAAATTCAGTAACTATTAGCTCTCCTTCAAGAAAATCAGTATTTATAAGGTCTAAAATCCTACCGTCTATTATGACTGATGTATCTAGGATTTTGGGACTTGCGGTGAGGTTTGACCTATCAAAAAATTCTCCGCTTTCGTTTTTTTCTTCCTTATTTCTTGTCACAAGGGCAAGAAGGTCGTCCGAATTTTTGTAGGCTAGCTTCCATCCTAAATAACCAAAACCGATATATAATAAAATAGATAATAGCACAAAAAATGAATTTCCCATAAATGGTAGGGATAGTTTGGTTAGGGGGGTAGATACTAGGGTTGCTATCAAAAATCCTAGGATAATGCCAATTACACCTACTACGAGGTTGGCTGCGGGTAGTTTGCTGATTTTCTTTTCAAACTTCGACAGACTTGCTGCTGCATGTTTGGATATGGGGTCCGTTGCAAAATAAAATATTATAGCAAATATGGCTGATGATATGACTTTTGCCCACAGAATTAATTTGCCGCTATCCGGGACTAACCCAAAAGCGGCGTTAATTATTCCTAAGACTACTATGCCAAGAACAGCCCCGATTAGTAAAAATACTAATCTGATTACTCTTTTCATAAAATCTCCTTAATATAGGATAGACTAAAGTCCTATAGACTCGTCTATCATTTTCTCTGCTTCTTCCTTTTCTAAAGAGCCTGCCATAACAAGCTCACTGGCAAGGATTCTTCTTGATCTGTTTAAAAGCTTCTTCTCAGTTGTAGAAAGACCCTTGTCAGTATCTAAGATAGCTAGGTTTCTGACCATTTTTGCTATCTCAAAGATATCTCCAGTCTTTAGAATCTCTTGGTTGTCCCTGTATCTTTTGGTCCAATTAGAGTTCATTTCTGTTGGTTTATCATCAAGGATTTCTAAGACTTTAAGGCCTTCTTCCTTAGAGATAATAGATCTAATGTTAGCATCTTCCATGTTTTCAGAAGGTATTGATATATCCATCTCACCTATAGGCATTTTTAGGATATAGTATTCTTTTTCCTCGCCCATAAATTCGATTTTTTCAATTGAATCAATAACCCCTGCTCCATGCATTGGGTAAACTATCTTATCGCCTACTTTAAACATCATAACCTCCTAGGTTTTCTACTTATATTATACCATAATTTTGAGATTACGCTTATGTTAATCGTTTACTATATCACAAACCGACTAAGATTTCAATCTATTAGGCCAGTTTTTATATCAATTCTTTGATTAACTACTTCTATCTTGCAATCTTTAGTCTTTCCGCCAAATTCTCCATCTAGGGACCAGGATACTTCCTTTTCAGTTTTTATCCTGATTTTTTTAACCTGTCTTTGGATGACAAGGTCGCTTGATTCTCCAGTTGTTAAAGCTTGGATAATCCTATTTAGGTCAGCTATTGACTCAGGTTTTTTAACCAAGGTTACCTCAAAAAGTCCATCAGTAAGGCCAACCTTATCGTCAAAGAGGTTAAATCCTCCAACTGAGACGGAATTTGAAACCATAAAGTGGATAAAATCTCCATTTATAAGCTCATCGTCAAACTCGATTTCTGCCTGGTAGGATTCCATAGATTGGATTGGTAAAAGTTTTTTTATCCCCTCTACTATGTAGGCTGAGCGGCCAATTCTATTTTTAACCTCTTGGTCAGTTGAAAAACTGATGTCTGACAGGGCTCCAAAGGCTGCTACATAGACAAAGTACTTATCGTCAATTTTTCCTACGTCTATCCTTTTGACCTTGCCCCTTACGGCAGTTTTGGTTGCCCTTTCTATATCTGGGGAAATATTGATAGTCTTTGAAAAATCATTGGTAGATCCTGTTGGTATATAGGAAAAAATAGGGTCTATGTCTGCCTTTAAGGCACCAGATACAGCTTCATCCAGGGTTCCATCTCCCCCAGATACTAGGATTTTATCAAAGTCCTTGCCATATTTTTCCACAATCTCCCTGCAGTCACCGGATTTTTGAGTTGCGTAGACTGTTGGAAATATTTCCTTTGATGATAGGTATTCTATTATCCAGGATAATTTATCATTGATTGCCCTTTGGCCAGAATTTGGATTATATATAAATAATAACTTTTCCATAATTTCCATTCTTTCTTTTCTATAATTTTACTCTTACAGACCTTAAATTTTAGTTAAAGCTAGGTTTTTTCCCTTAAAATCTTTGTAAGCTTAGGGATTTTGGGTAAAAACTTCCCCGTCGGTTTTGTTGTAGATTATAAAGCCCCTGGTTTTTTCTCCATCAGCGCTTCCTTTTTTGGCTAGGTCTATAAGCCTATCGTCTTTTTCAAGTTTACTTATAGGACAGCCCGGCCTATATAGGATGTAGGAAGAGTCAGGATTTAGTCCTAGGGCAAAGTCTACGTGGTAGTAGATTTGGTCACAGACTCCTTCTTTGCTGGTAATTTTATAATCTCTTAGGTCTAAAGCGTAACGATAATCGTCCAAGGCTTCGGTTATTTCAAAAATCCCCTCGAATTCTGAGGAGTGGATTTCTTCTGCGTGGTAGTAGATTTGGGCTGTAGCTGTAAGGCCATAGTCTTTGCCATCTGCGGCGATTTTTCCAAAGTAGTCTCCCCTAAAGTAGCCATCATTTTCAAAAATGATTTTAGTTTGACCCGTATCTTCTCCATAAGTCCTAATTAGAGTCTCGCCCTTAAGCTTTTCGTTTAGAAAATCTCTTAGTTTTTCAAAATCAAGTTCATTTTGACTTTGACTTTCTCTTAGCTTTTGGTTTTTTGCTTGATTTTGATTTCCACAAGCAGCAAGGCTTATAAACATAAGGACTAGTAGGATTTTCCTCATATTTCTATGTAGGCCCTAAAACCCCTGTCCTTGTAGTAGGAGCCTGGATTGTTGTAGTAAATAAAGACCCTATCGAAGCGTCTACCTGCAAATAAGGCTCCATTTTTCCTTCTAATATCATCCGGAGTTTTTATCCAGGATGTAGTCTTAGTATCAAAGTTTGCTATTTTAGCAAGGGCCTTATATTTTTCTTCTGTTAGAAGTTTTATACCAAATTCGCCTATTTCTTCCTCAACAGAAGATGCTGGAGCATTTTCCTTCCTATCTTCTCTAGCCTTTTTGTCATAGCAAAGGCTTCTTCTGCCCTTTGGGCTCTTGTCAGCTAGGTCTACATAGACTAGCCCCTTAAATATATCTAGGTCTACTAGGTCTGGTTCTCCACCTGTTTCTTCCATGGCATAGATTGCGTTATAAAGGTCTAGGTTATTTAGGATAGAAGATTTGACAAAGTCCCACTTTATAGCTGGGTGCCTGTCCATATTTTCCTTAAATCTCTTTCCTAGCTTGTCTATAAAGGCTTTATCGTAATTTTCCACTAGGTTCTCCTTATCTTTCTAGTAAATGCCTGAGGGCATCGCCTGGCGCATAAAACATCATGCGGGGTCCCGAATATTTCATCACTTTTTTAATCATTTCCCTATGGTCCTTGTCATAACAATGGATTTTGCAAGACGAACAAGAAGGCTTATCATCACCATGAGGGCAGGCGGCAAGTTTCTTTGCCACATAGGCCTTTAGGTCTTCTCGCTCACTATCTAAGGCCTTGTGCCTATCATAATACAGGTCTATCATAAATTCGACTAGGTCAAGGCCCCTATCAGACTTTTGCATTATTTTTCGTCTTCTGCAAGTTTCTTTATGGCATCAAGATCTGTTGGATCTTCTATGCCTGCTTCTTTTAGAAGATTTATTATGGCATCATTATACTTTGTTAGTTTTTCAGTAATTTCTGCCATTTCCATATCAAGATTCGCTTCTGCTTCTTCTTCTTTTTTTGGCTCATCTACATAGTAAACCTTGCCTGTTTTTGGGTCAAAGCCAACTGTGCCTGAGGTGTTATCATTAATGTCTATATCGTTTCTGTCTTTGTTGTCATTTTTTGATTCTAACATAAGTACTCCTTTTATTGTCTATAGTCTTATTTTATCATTTTTTGCCTATAAATTAAAGCTTTTCGTTTTTCTTTAAGAAAAATCGCCCCGCAAGGGACGAATTTTATTTGAGTAATTTTTTGAGGTATTGACCTGTGTAGGATTCTTTGACCTTACTAACCTCTTCTGGAGTTCCAGTTGCAACGAGACTTCCTCCCCCATCTCCTCCTTCTGGGCCTAGGTCTATTAGGTAGTCTGAGACCTTGATTACATCAAGGTTATGCTCAATTATGACTACTGTATTGTTCTGATCAACCAGCCTATTTAAAACTTCTATGAGCTTATGAACATCAGCTGTGTGAAGGCCTGTAGTTGGCTCATCTAGGATGTAGAGGGTTTGACCTGTTGATACCTTGGCAAGTTCTGTGGCAAGTTTTACCCTTTGGGCCTCACCACCAGATAACTCTGTGGAAGGTTGGCCGATTTTGATATAGCCAAGACCTACGTCATAGAGGGTCTGAAGTTTTCTTACTATAGTTGGTTGGTTTTCAAAAAATTCAATGCCTTCTTCAACAGTCATATCTAGGACATCTGCTATATCCTTGCCCTTAAACTTAACTTCTAGGGTTTCCCTGTTGTATCTCTTGCCGTGGCAAACCTCGCAAGGCACGTAGACGTCTGGTAAAAACATCATGTCAACCTTAATTGTACCATCACCCTTACAAGCTTCGCACCTACCGCCTTTGACATTGAACGAAAATCTACCCTTCTTAAAACCCTTCATCTTGGCTTGGTTGGTCATGGCAAAGACATCACGGATGGCGTCAAAAACCTTGGTATAGGTCGCAGGATTTGACCTTGGAGTCCTACCTATTGGCGACTGGTCAATAGCTATGACCTTGTCAATTTGATCAAGCCCCTTGATTTTTTTGTGACGGCCTGCGTGGACCTTAGACTTATTAATCTTCCTACTTGCCATCTTGTATAAGATTTCATTTACAAGGGAAGATTTGCCCGAGCCAGAAACTCCAGTAACAGTTGTAAGAGTCCCTAGAGGGAATTTCACATCTATACCCTTAAGGTTATTTTCCTCTGCTCCTATAACTTCTATATAATTATCAGAAGTTCTGCGTTTTTCTGGCAGGTCGATTTTCTTCCTACCAGCTAGATAATCTCCTGTGATAGATTTTTTGGAATTCATGATATCATCGAGGCTACCTTTAGCAACAATCTCTCCTCCGTGGATACCAGCCTTGGGTCCTATATCTACTATATAGTCTGCAGCCCTCATGGTATCCTCGTCATGTTCTACAATTATTAGAGTATTACCAATATCTGTGAGGTTTCGGAGGGATTTGATAAGCTTATCATTGTCTCTTTGGTGAAGGCCTATAGAAGGCTCATCTAGGACATAGGATACACCTACAAGTCCCGATCCAATCTGGGTTGCAAGCCTAATCCTTTGACTCTCACCACCAGAAAGGGTTGAGGCTGTACGATTTAGGGTTAAATATGATAGACCTACGCCATTTAAAAACTTGAGTCTTCCCTTGATTTCTCTAATAATTAGCTCTGCTATTTGCTCTTTCATTTCAGAAAGCTCAAGCTTTTCAAAAAAGTCTATAGACTTGGAAACAGAAAGGCGGGTTAATTCTGAAATGTTTTTATCCCCGACTTTGATTGCCAAAACTTCAGGTTTTAGCCTGTCTCCATGGCAAACCCTGCATTCCTCTTCGCCCATATAATCCCTAAACTTTTTCTTTTGAGAATCAGAATTTGTCCTCTGGTACCTATCCCAAATATTTTTAAGAGCTCCTTCGAAAATTCCCTTGTAGCGTTTTTTGCCTGAAAAGTGAGAATCAAAAACAAAGGATAAATCATAGTCTGTTCCATAAAGAATATCGTGGATAAGCTCATCTGGTGCATCTTCTAGGGGTGCATCATGTGGATAGTCATAATGGTCAGCTATGGCCCTTACCACCTCATAGTAGTAGGTGCCCTTGCCGGATGTAGCGTAAGGCTCTACTGCTCCTTCTTTGATTGAAAGACTCTTATCTGGAATTATAAGATCTGGGTCTACCTGGAGGTGAAAACCAAGGCCGTTACACTCAGGGCACATGCCTATTGGAGCGTTAAAAGAAAACATATTTGGGGTAATCTCAGGCAAAGACACGTGACCTTCTGGACAGGCAAGCTTGGATGATAAAAGCATCTCTTCCCCGCCAATTACATCTACAATAACAAGCCCATCAGCAAGGCCAATCACTGTTTCAAGAGAATCTGCAATTCTAGATTCGATTCCCTCTTTCATCTTAATCCTATCTACAATTACAGAAATATCATGTTTTTTATTCTTATTAAGGTCTATATCGTCTTCGATTTCATATCTTTCCCCATCAATAATAACACGGACAAAACCGTCTTTTCTAATATTAGCCAGGGCATTTTTATGTTGGCCCTTCTTGCCCCTAATAACAGGAGCTAGAAGTTGGAGCTTACTTCCTTCAGGAAGCTCCATAATCTTATCAACCATCTGGTCAATAGACTGGGCAACGATAGGCTTGCCACAAACCGGACAATAAGCATCACCAACTCTAGCATATAAAAGCCTGTAATAGTCATAAATTTCAGTAACAGTTGCCACAGTAGAACGTGGGTTTCTATTAGTAGTCTTTTGGTCAATTGAAATAGAAGGAGAAAGCCCTTCAATAGAATCAACCTCAGGCTTATCAATCCCTCCCAAAAATTGCCTAGCATAGGAGGAAAGACTCTCAACATAACGCCTTTGCCCCTCGGCATATATAGTATCAAAGGCAAGGGTAGACTTACCAGATCCCGAAAGCCCAGTAAAAACAATCATCTCATCACGAGGGAGGGTTAAATCTACGTTTTTGAGATTGTTAGTCCTTGCTCCTTTTATAATAATATTATTATTTTCTTTCATTACTACTGTTCCTCTCTTATTCAAAATAAGTTATTTTTATCATTTATATTTAGTGTTAATTATTAATAAGTAATTATCTTTATATTTATTTAGTGTTTATCTTCGTAATTTTATATTTTATAGAATTATTTTATTTACAGTTGAATCTCCGTTCTCAAGGAGGGGCGTAGGGGGCTTTCCGCATGCCCCCTCATGCCCCTCCTTAAACCTCCCCATTACACCCCCGGGGCGGCTCCTTAGCGGAGTGCGGATAGTGTTGCTTGCTTTCAGCAAGCTTGATTTTAGGGAGACTTACTTCATATTAGTTGTTGTATTTCCTTACAGATTTCTAATCCCCGGCCACCTAAAAATCGCAAACTCGCTACGCTCAGACAGTGCGATTTTCTTTACGGTGACCTGGATTAGAAATCACGTCCTAATGAATTGGAGTTATTGTTTAGTTTTAAGTATAACCATAATCCTGTACTATATTAGTAATATAAAGGTGGCCAGAGGCTTCTCGACTACGCTCGAAGCGTGGGTTAAAAGCTCATACTATTTCTCAAGGTTTTATTATGTCTTTGTAATAAAATTAAATTAATACCATGATGAATAAATAGGGATTAGCATTACACGTTTCGACCGCAGTGGAGAAACCTCCTACGTACGCTTAAAATCTAGTATTAGTCAGACATTCGTCAACACCTAAATAAAATTTTTCTCTTCTCTAATCTATCTAGTCTTTTGTAAATGAAGTCGGCGTATAAAAATTTGATTGTTTGAGGCTTTAGCCGAGTTATCAAATTTTAGCCGACTGAATATCAAAATGTATGGATATTATACCAATTCATACAGCGTCTCCTCCATACCAATAGTTTGCCAAAGGCAAACTCCTTGTCCCCCGAAAGGGGTCGCCCGGAGGGTGTAACGGAAGGGGTTTAAGGGGAACCGATGAGGGAACGTGCGAAACGTTCCCTAGGGCTCCCCTTTTTACAGGGAAGCCACGTAAATGACTGAGTTTTCCTATTTTACAAAATAAAAATTAATAAAAACAATTTTATGAAAATTTTTCC
>Ga0079226_10003879_pt1 | contig 11452 bp, 10 predicted proteins | sample Poulit2014_FD_76345 | JGI IMG/M metagenome (GOLD analysis project Ga0079226, IMG submission 76345) | Agricultural soil microbial communities from Georgia to study Nitrogen management - Poultry litter 2014 | ecosystem: Environmental > Terrestrial > Soil > Agricultural land | place: USA: Georgia...
CATTACTTCAGGTGACGGTAAAAAAATTAAAATTATTCGTGGTGGCGGAACTTTTGTAGTACCTGTGTTTCAGCAAGCAGAGCCTCTTAGTTTACTAAACCATAAATTAGAAGTTGGAACGAGCGATACATATACGAAACAAGGTGTTCCAGTTACTGTAAATGGAGTTTCGATTATTAAAGTCGGATCAACGATTGAAGAGGTCTCTACAGCTGCAGAACAATATCTTGGTAAAACACGTGAAGAATTACGAAATGAAGCTAAAGAAGTTCTTGAAGGTCATTTACGTGCAATTTTATCATCGATGACTGTTGAGGGAATTTATAGTAACAGAGAAGAATTTGCACAAGGAGTATTCTCTGTAGCCCAAAAAGATTTATCAAAAATGGGGCTTAAAATTGTATCATTTACGATTAAAGAAATTACGGATAAAAATGGTTATTTAGAAGCTCTCGGGCAACCACAAATTTCCGCGGTTAAACGGGATGCGGTAATTGCAAAAGCAGAGCGTGAAAAAGAAGCACGTATTGAAAATGCTCGCGCAGAACAAGAAGCGAAAGCAGCAGAATATCAAAGGGATGCTGAAATCGCCGAATCTGAAAAAGAGAAAGAATTAAAAGTTGCTGAATACCGAAGACAACAAGACATTGCCAAAGCTGAAGCGGACCAGGCATATCAATTGCAAGAAGCGAAAGCGAAGCAAAAGGTCACTGAGGAACGTATTCAAGTGGACATTGTTGAACGCCAGAAACAAATTGAACTAGAAGAAAAAGAAATTGCTCGTCGTGAGAAACAATATGACGCAGAAGTGAAGAAGAAGGCTGACGCTGATCGATATTCTGTAGAGCAGGAAGCAGAAGCAGAAAAAGCCCGTGAACTTAGAGCAGCAGAAGCACACCGCTTTAAGATTGAACAAGAAGGGGTGGCAGAAGCTGAGGCAGAAAAAGCAAAAGGATTTGCAGCAGCAGATGTTATTCGTGAGCAAGGGTTTGCAGAAGCAGAAGCGAAAACACAAATTGCGAAAGCATTTGAATTGTACGGGAAAGCAGCTATTATGGATATGGTCCTTGACATGTTACCAGTATATGCAAAAGAAATTGCTCAACCGCTTGGCAACATCGACAAGATTACGGTTGTTGATACAGGAAGTGGTAAGGGCCAGCAAGGAGGAGCAGGAAAAGTTTCAGGATATGCAACCGACTTAATGGCAACCATTCAAGAAACCTTAAAAGCTTCTTCGGGCATTGACGTAAAAGAGTTACTCGAATCTTACGCAGGAAAAGGGAACATTAAAGAAAGCATCGATCAGTTAGCTGAAGACGTAAAACAGTCAAGTGAAGCAAAAGAATCTGAGGAAAAACAAGAAATAGATCCAAAACAACTGGAAGAAAAACCTGAAAAAGAAGAATCTGTAGAAATAGATGACGAAGATAAGAATAAAGAATAGAAGAAATCCCTTATTCTATATGTGAACGATAGACCCAGTTCGAGACTGCTTGAGGCGTCTCGAACTGGGTGTTTTTTTGAAGTCATACTTTTCTAGGGTATTTATGAATTTCATCATACGTATTTTATGCCACTTCACCACAGCATGTAGTTCCGTTAAAACGTTCGAAACTACACGAAGTAGTGAAGTAGCCATTTTTGATCATTATGAAATTCATATAATAGATTTTTTTGAATTCCTAGATATTCAATGGAAACATTACTAGTATCGCATAAATATAATAAGTATTTTATGACTAAATATTTAGGTGCAAAACAAAAAATGAATCTAAGTAAAGATAGTAAATACTCAATTTATTAGAGTGCTGTATAGTATATATGTATGCAAGTGTTGTGGGCTTGGAATGGGTCAGATCACCTATCCCATTCCTTCTTAGTCATGAATATACCAAATGCCCAAAATGGACAACATGTTCGCTCCTAATCCATTGGTTTATACAGATTAATCGATTGTTTTTGGGGGATATTTAGGAACGTATTTATATATTTCACCGGATTCAAAAAAGTCAATAAGGTCGTCTATCCATTTAAAATAAGCAATTGCGTGATATAAATCATCAAGATAAACAGATGCTTCAGCATGCTCTTCTTCAGTCGTTTCCTCATCGCTAAGAATGGCTTCTAAATCACTGAGCAGGTCTTCGTGATGTTTTTGATTTCGAATAACAAGTTCTCGCCAATTGGATGTGTATAAGGCAGAAAAGGTGTTATAGTAATCAGATTCAATGCTGTAATAATCTTTTCTAGATCCCTTAACGAAGACTTTTCTCGCTATATTTAGTTGAACCATTCTTCTTAAAACCTGACTCATGCGAGTCTTACTCATTCCTGTTCTTTCGGTAATTTCATCTAATGACATTTTTTCTCGATTATAAAAAACGACGGACATAATATGTCCAATCGTGCCTGGATGTCCGTAATACTCCATGTTATCTGTCACCTGTTGAATTATTTTATTATTAACCTCATCTAGTGGGTTACGGTCTAACATGTCCACGCATTCCCTCCTTTTTTTCTAGTCTACCATATCTATTAAAATATTAGTATGTGCAGAAGTCGGAGCATTTTAGAGTTAATCCACGATAATGTATGTATAATATGTATAATAACGTCTTAAACATTGTGCAATACAAATTGCACGTTGTTTACGCTCCATATGAATGTTTACCTCATAATTTTTTTAATCTATAGTATTAGTTATGGAACGAATTGAGAAAAGTAGGACCCTGGAGGGCTCATTCCCAACTTTGAAAGGGATGAGGAACCTGACTACATGTCCCGATAGAACAGTAGGAGGAAACGTTACTTGATTGAATTTAAAGATGTGAAAAAGAAGTATGATAATGGCTTTGAAGCCTTGAAGAATATTAATTTAAAGTGTAGTGAAGGTGAAATCACTGCTTTGATCGGTCCGAGTGGTTGTGGGAAGACGACGTTAATGAAGTTGATTAATCGTCTGCATAACCCATCAGCTGGAACGATAACGATTGAAGGAGAAAATACGTCGACGATTGACCCGATTGAACTCCGAAGAAGGATTGGCTATGTCATCCAACATGTTGGTCTATTTCCTCATATGAATATCGGACGTAATATAGCGACTGTCCCGAAACTTCTGAAATGGGACAAAGAGCGGATCAGAAAAAGAGTCGATGAGTTACTCGAGATGGTATCTCTTGATCCAGAAACATACCGTGAACGTTTTCCGTCCGAATTAAGTGGTGGACAGCAACAACGAATTGGTGTCGTTCGAGCGCTTGCTGTTGAGCCGTCTATTATTTTGATGGATGAGCCGTTTAGTGCACTTGATCCGATTAGCCGTGAACAGTTGCAAGATGAACTGATCCGTCTACAACGGGATATTAAAAAGACGATCGTTTTTGTGACACATGATATGGATGAGGCGTTAAAAATCGCTGATAAAATTGCGCTTATGAAAGATGGCGAAATTGTTCAGTACGGGAGCCCGGAGGAAATTTTACGTCGCCCAGCAAACGACTTTGTAAAAGATTTTATTGGTCAGAAGCGACTCGAAGCGTACCAGGATATTCCAACGGTACGTCAAGTGATGGTGAACAATCCAGTAACCATTTATCCGCACCGTGGTCTAGCGGAATCACTGAAGCGAATGGAAGCTAAAAAGGTTGATTCTCTCATTGTCGTTGATGACCGTGATCATTTACTCGGGTATGTAACAGTGTTTGATGTCTTAAAAGCATATGAGAATGAAGATGTTACCATAAAGGATATTATGCAAACATTTAACCATAAAGTAGATTCGCATATGCTTCTTCCTGAAGCGATTCAACAGATACATGAACTGAAAACACCTTATTTACCAGTTGTTGACGAAGCGGGCGTGCTTGAAGGGTTGCTCACACGTGGAAGTATTGTCGGGTATATCGGCAATGAGTATGACGGTGAAATAGAAGGTGTCATGTAAATGAAAGATTATGGATATTTTTCTGTCTTTATTGAACGAATGCCAGACTTACTCGACAAACTTTATGAACATATTTCGTTAACGTTACTCGCTGTTTTCCTCGGTTGTATCGTTGCCATTCCTTTAGGGATTTATTTAGCGAAAACATCCATTCAATGGATCCGACCTGTCATATTTAATGTTATTAACGTTTTCCAAACGATTCCCAGCTTAGCGTTGCTCGCAATGATTGCACCGCTTCTCGGATTCGGTTTTAAAACGGCGGTCGTTGCATTGTTTTTATATTCATTGATGCCGATTTTGAAAAATACTTTTGCAGGCTTTGATTCCGTTGACGACGAAATTATTGAATCAGCTAAAGGAATGGGTTTTAGTCCAGTCCAGCAAATCGTAAAAATCGAACTACCTTTAGCATTGCCATACATCATGTCTGGTGTCCGCATTACGACTGTCTACATTATTAGTTGGGCGGTATTGGCAGGATTAATTGGGGCAGGTGGGTTAGGTGAATTGATTTTAGCTGCGTTGTCACTTAATGATAAACCGCTAGTCATCGCAAGTGCTGTGATGGCGATGATTCTTGCATTAGTAGTGGATTTTGTATTAGGTTTTATAGAAAAGGTAACAACAAAAAAGAGCCAAACGGCCAAACAATAAACGTATAAAAGGGAGATTTTAATGAAGAAATTAGTAAGTTTTGTAGTAGTACTTCTATCGGTTTTCGTTCTAGTTGCATGTTCAGGTGGAAAGGATCTTACGGTAGGTACACAAACATATTCAGAAACGAAAATTATGGGGTATATGTATAAAGAACTTATTGAAGCAGAAACAGATTTAAACGTAGATGTAAAGACAGATATGGCAACAGATACACTCGTCCTTGAATCGATGATGAATGATGAATTAGAAATTGCGACAACCTACACAGGTACAGCATTAGCGAGTTTCTTTACGATTGATAATCCTCGTGATGCAGAAGCAACAATGGAACAAACGCAACATGATTTTTTAGATGAATATAACATTAAAGTATATGATTCACTTGGGTTTGCAAACACATATGCCTTAGCCGTAACGGAAGAAATGGCAGAGGAACATAACCTTGAGACCATTTCAGACTTAGCAGACATTGCAGATACGCTCGATTTTGGCTCAGACACAAGCTGGTTAGAACGTAGTGGAGATGATGGATATGAGGCTTTTACAGAATTATATGGATTTGAATTTGGTGAAACGTCACCAATGAGTCCGAACCTCGTCTATGAAGCACTAGAAAGTGAAGAAAGGGATGTTGTTCTCGCGTATTCAACCGATGCGCGTATCGATACGATGAACTTAAAAACACTTGAAGATGATTTGCAGTTTTTCCCTCCATATGAAGCTTCATCTTATGTGAAGCAGGAAATTCTTGATGAGTATCCGGAACTCGATGAGATTTTCAGTAAACTAGAAGGAGAAGTTGATTTAGACACAATTAGAGAGCTCAACCGCCGTGTTGATATTGACGGAGAAGAACCTCATGATGTAGCGATTGATTTTCTTGAGGAACGAGGCTTGCTTGAATAGGAGGACATTGTAAATGGAATTCGTAACAGACCTTTTTGAGTATTTTGTGAATCATTGGGACCACCTCCTTATGTTAACAGTAGATCATATTATTATGGTCGTATCTGGAATCGGGCTTGCATTAATCGTTGGGATCCCGCTTGGTATTATTAGTGCTAAAAATAAAGTGTTAGCGCGAATCATCTTGTCGGTCGCTAATTTTATTCAAGTGTTTCCAAGTATTGCACTGCTCGGATTATTAATGGTATTTTTTGGTCTTGGATTTAAAACGGTCGTTGTCGGTTTGTTTCTTTATTCCTTATTACCAATCATTAGTAATACGTATGTTGGGTTAAGGGAAGTTGATGAGAGTATTTCAGAAGCTGGAAAAGGGTTAGGAATGACCGTCACCCAACTTCTGTTTAAAGTGCAACTACCTCTCTCGTTACCCTTTTTATTAGCGGGTGTGCGCATTGCTGCTGTTATTGCAGTAGGTGTCGCAACACTTGCACCATTTATTGGTGGAGATGGACTCGGGAAAGATATTGTTGCGGGGATTAACACACGCCAAGACGTGAAAATTTACGGTGGTGCTATTGTCGCTGCTTTACTTGCCATCCTCGTCGATGTCACGTTAGGACAAGCGCAAAAACGGACCGAACAAAGAAACGCCTAGAAAAAAGGAGATTGCTTACGTGAAAGTTGTTATTACCGATCATAGTTATATGGATTTTACCGAGGAAAAAAAGCTCTTTGAACGAGCAGGTGCAACACTAATGGTTACGCAATGCACGACTGATGAAGATGTGATTCAAGCATCGCGTGGGGCTACTGCGCTCATTAATTCAGATATTCCGATCTCACGAAAAGTGATTGAGTCTTTGCCAGATTTAAAAGTCATTGCTAGATATGGAATTGGCGTTGATCATATTGACGTTGAAGCAGCAAAGGAACACGGAGTGTATGTTACGAACGTTCCAGACTACTGCCAAGATGAAGTGGCCGGTCACGCGTTAGCTCTCATTATGAGCTTAACAAGAAAAGTTGTCTGGTTAAATCAGCAAGTGAAGGAGGGGAGCTGGGCATTTGATGATGCTGCTCCGATTCACCGATTCAGTTCACAAACGGTCGGATTAGTCAGCTACGGGAAGATTGCCCGTAAGCTGGCAGCTCATTTACAAGCGATTGGATTTAGCGTTATTGCATATGATCCGTATGTTGATAAGGCAAATATTGCAACGGACGTGGAACTTGTGTCACTTGAAGAGTTGATGAAACGCTCAGACGTTATTAGCCTTCATGCGCCACTCGTCAAAGAAACGTATCAGATGATTCATAAGGAAATGTTCGATTTGGCCAAGCCAAATGCCGTGCTCATTAATACCGGTAGGGGAGCTGTTGTTAACGAAGACGACTTAATTGAGGCACTACAGACAGGGAAAATTTCCGGAGCTGGTCTCGATGTTGTCGAAGTTGAGCCAATTGATGAACATCATCCATTTATGACGATGGATCAAGTCGTTTTAACACCTCACGTCGCTTTTTATTCAGAAGAATCAATGCAGGAATTGAAACGAAAAACTGCCGAGACAATCATAAGTGTACTAAAAGGTGAAAAACCGACGTACGTAGTAAACGAATAATACGGGAAGAAAAGTGTATTCGGATTGTAATGTGGAAACGGGATATGCTAAGTAGAACAAGGGAATAGAATATGCGTGACTCCTTGAAAAGGAACTCTGCTTTTTCTGCGTGCGATGCAACAAAGTCGAAGCCATCCTTGTCCAGCGGGAAAAGTAAGAAAGTTCCTGGAGCCCCCCTGAGGGCGTTATGTGGGCAGGACTACTAAAACTAGGCCTTTACCGACAGTGTAGGCTTACTCCTTGCTGGGGCAAAGCATTGACACACGCCTGCGAAAAGCGAGCATAGTCCATGAGCAGTAGCAAAAAAGCAACATTTTTTATCGCGATGATCCGAATACCATAAAAAGTAAGAATTATCTACTGGGAGGATTGCATGTGAGTCATCAAACAGAATTTACAGTTGCAGAAGCAATCGTACAAGAACTCGTTAACGCAGAAGTCGAGGTCGTTTACGGGATTGTTAGTATTCATAATATGCCGATTTATGATGCGATTTTACGTGAAGGATCGATTCGGATCGTAACCGCACGTGGGGAAAGTGGTGCTGTTAACATGGCAGACGCTTACGGAAGAGCAACCGGTAAGTTAGGTGTTGTTCTTACGAGCACGGGCGCTGGTGCAGGGAACGGAGCAGGTTCTTTAACCGAAACATGGAACTCGGGAACACCACTTCTTCATATTACCGGTGAAGCCGATTCGAACTATATTGGAACAGATCAGCGGTACATTCATGAGGCGAAAGATCAATCTAGGATGATGGATGGCGCGGGTAAGGCAGCTTATTTACTCAAACGACCGAAACAAGTTACACCATTTATACGTAAAGCAATTAACGAGGCATTGACAGCGCCTAAAGGTCCAGTAACGGTCTCGATTCCAACGAATTTCCAAGCGCAAATCATTCCTGAAAATGAGTTGCATGAAGTGGAAAGAGTCCAAGTAGCGACGGGAGGAGTGTCGCTTCCATCTGCGGTGATTGAACAGATTGTTGCAGCTAAACGACCAATCGTTTGGGCAGGAAATGGTGTGATTGAATCAGGAGCTTCAGAGGAACTGTTGACGCTCGTTAATATGATTCAGCCAGCGGTTATTACGAGTGAAGCTGGTAAAGGCGTTGTGCCAGAAAGTCACCCGCTTTGCATCGGAAATTTTGTAGCAACGCCTGACGTTGAGCAGTTATTAGACAAGTCAGATTTACTCATTAGTATTGGTGTTCGGTTCAGAGGATCAGAAACGAATGACTGGACTTTACCGATTCCAAAAAATCATATTAATATTGATGTCAATCCTGAAGCATTTAATCGAAATTTTGATACAGACTTGTTACTTGTTGGGGATGCGAAGGCTGTTTTAGCTGAAATCAATCGTGGACTCAAAGAGGAAGAAATTACTCCTGAAGTAGATTATATCGATGAAGTGAAGGATGTACGCAAAGCTGTTCGTGATGATCTTCGAAGCGAAATTGGGCCGTACGGTGACATCGTAGATATTATGTCGGAACAACTGCCTGAGGATACCATTTTGCTGACAGATGTAACGATTCCAGGGTACACATGGGGGAATAAATTATTCAACATTAACGAACCGAGAAACTATCTTCATATGACAGGTGGCGGCATTGGTCAAGGGTTACCAATGGCGATTGGTGCGAAAATTGCTCAGCCTGACAAGCCTGTTGTGCTTATTGCTGGAGATGGAGGATTCATGGTGAACGCTGGAGAAATGATTACGGCTGTTCAAGAAGATACGCCGATTATTGTTTTATTATTTGATGACGGTGGATACGGTATTTTACGGTATTACCAGGAAGCAGCTTACGGAAGACGCGCAGCTGTTGATTTAACAAATCCGGATTTTGTCATGATGGCCAAATCGATGGGCTTTGAAGCGGAAAAAGTCACCTCTATTGAATCGTTTAATGAGGGGTTAGCAAATGCGATTGCGAGCGAGAAACCATATATGGTAGTCGTCGATGTCAATGAAGTGGGCATACTCGAATATGAGGATTCGGACGAATATATTGCATCATTCCGACCAAAGGATGCGTAACAGGCTGATGGGAAACGGATGTGTGGAGGGAAGTATGAAATGAAACGACAATTGAAACAGTATATCGATGGACAATGGATAGATAGTACTACATCAGAAAGAGAACTAATTATCAATCCGGCGACTGGGAAAGTGATTGCAGAAGCCCCAAAAGCGAGTGCGAAGGAAACCGAACATGCGATTGAAGTGGCCAAAAGGACCTTTGAATCGGGTATATGGTCAGATAAATCCCAGCAAGAACGAGCTTCTGTCTTACAGCAAATTGCGAATAAGATGCAAGAACATGTGGATGAATTGATCGCCCTTGAAGTTGAAAACAACGGAAAAACAATCCTAGACGCACAAGCAGACGCTGATGATGCGATAAACACGTTACGTTACTATGCAGGTTTACTTTTGTCATCGACGGATCAAACATATGCACCTACAGAGGATATGCAAACACTCATTGTCAAAGAGCCAATAGGAGTTGCCGGCTTAATCGTTCCTTGGAATTTTCCATTGTTGATGAGTATGTGGAAAATAGCCCCTGCTCTCGCTGCTGGAAATAGCATTTTGTTGAAACCGGCTGAAATTACACCAATGACTGCGGTAAAAGTGTTTGAATTAATCGATGAAACAGACTTACCTAAAGGAGTTGCGAATCTACTATTGGGGTCAGGATCTGTTGTAGGACAAACAATTGCTGAAAGTCATGATGTCGATGTTGTTTCGTTTACTGGAAGCACAGAAGTCGGTCGCAGCATTATGCAGGCAGCGACTGGGAATTTGAAAAAAGTGTCACTTGAATTAGGCGGGAAATCACCGAACATCATTTTTGCAGATGCCGATCTAGAAACAGCGGTTGATTACTCTGTTTTCGGGATTTTTATGGGAGCCGGACAAGTGTGTTCATCTGGAAGCCGAGTATTGGTCCAAGACGAGATCTATGATGAATTTGTGGAAAGGTTTGTCGAGAAGGCGCGTGAGATTCGGGTAGGTCCTGGGCATCTAGAAACATCCCAAATGGGGGCAATTTCGAGTGAAAAGCAACTAGAGAATATTCTTGCTTATATTGAGATTGGAAAAGAGGAGGGTGCCGTTCTCGCTGCTGGGGGAAAACGCTTAGTACATGATGACTTCGAGAAAGGATTTTTCCTTGAGCCTACAGTGTTTACAGATGTGACGAGTGATATGAGGGTTGTTCGGGAAGAAATTTTCGGTCCAGTCGTCACGATCCAACGTTTTACGACAGAAGAAGAAGCGATACAAGTCGCGAACGATACAGATTACGGTTTAGCGGGAGCAGTGTTTTCTGAAGATCAAAACAAGGCGTTACGCGTCATCAAAAAAGTCCGCGCAGGAATTACATGGGTGAATAATTATCATCTTACTGATGTTGGAGCCCCGTGGGGTGGATATAAACAAAGTGGTATCGGCAGAGGCCTTGGTGCCCAAGGATTGGACGAATATCAAGAAGTGAAACAAATTAATATTAACCTAGATCCTAAACCAATTCGATGGTTTTAATGGGACAGTGGTCTATAATCTTTGGCAAGGAATCTTTGAAAAAGGACACTAAGCTACTGATGATATAAGATGATTGCTATAACCAATAGCAGTCATCTTATTAAAATCACATTGATATCTCGTTTTCTTAGGTCGATACTTGGGGGTAGTTCAAAGCACCCTAACCGTGATAGATCTAATATTTCACAGAGTAAGAGAATAGGAGTGTCTGTCTCCTTGTGGTAATCATGAATTCCTTGAAATTTAATTAAATGTTTTGCTAGTCGCTTAGTCCCATTCCCCCTTCGATTTCCTTCAATTTTTTGTAAGAAGTTCTCCACTTCTAAAAAATTATCACCTTTGTACTACTTTAATCCTTTAACTTAAAGTATGTTTACTCATTTTTAGACATCATAAATGCTCCCAATATAGTAGTAGAGAATTTTATTATTTCTCTGTCCACTATATTGGGAGCATATCAAATAGAAAGAAAAGAATTGTGTTTTGAATACGAATGTTAATGAGACGAGGAACCTGATCCCATGTCCTGTCTGCTTAAAAACGTAAGGATAAGCAGCTTAGGCCACCGTCGTGCTTCTGAAATTCAGACATTGGCACTTCGATTGTTTGAAATCCAGCTTCATTCATTTTTTCTTTTGTTTGTGGAAAACCTTCAGGAATAATAACATAGTCATTTACTCGAATGCAATTCGCTGAATACTCATCTTCATCCGAAATAATGATTTTTGTATAATCATTGAAAGCAGCATGATCGATA
>Ga0079226_10003880_pt1 | contig 11451 bp, 8 predicted proteins | sample Poulit2014_FD_76345 | JGI IMG/M metagenome (GOLD analysis project Ga0079226, IMG submission 76345) | Agricultural soil microbial communities from Georgia to study Nitrogen management - Poultry litter 2014 | ecosystem: Environmental > Terrestrial > Soil > Agricultural land | place: USA: Georgia...
ACACTTAAAGCCCTATTGATGATTAGTTCATCACGGTTTGCTATTCTCTCCTTACTTATAATAACTAGCCGGCCTAAATTGACATTATTCGTTCGTATAGGATACGTACGAATATCATTTTTCTTCTCTTCCTTGTAACTAAAATTTTTTGCCCAATTACGATAGCTTTTTTTATCTTGCTCATTAATAAAAGCGCTTTCAATTTCTTTGTTATAATAATCGATTACAACACTTTTATTAATTGTCTCTGCTACAAAGTGGATTGTTTCTAGAAGGTCTTTATCTTCAACTAGTAAGTTCGTTAGCTGTTGGTGAATTTTATCAGATTCAATTATATTTTGATTAATCTCATAAAGTTCCTTTTGGGTTTTGTCTAACTCAGTTGCAATTGAGTCTGCTTTGTAATATTTCATCACCTTTTTGGCTTGAGGGTCATATGAATCTAATGTTTTAGCTATAAAGCGACAAATGGGATCGCCCCGTCCAACACACTGAGTTTCATAAGCTACTACATCTTTACCAAATGTCTCTGTTAAGTAACCACTTGCATAACCAACTAACATCCAACACCCGTTGTCTTCGCTATGTCCATAGTGTCTAATATGCTGTATTGCTTCGTAAGAATTTTCCCATTTTCCTGTAAAACAAAGATAGTCATCATCAATTTCAATTTTATCTGCAGTCGCTGTAACCACACCTAATAAAGTGTGTACTACAGGACCCGCCAACATTAATTCTTTAATATTAACCCATTCATACATAGAAGCAAGTTCTCGACCATCTTTGACCCCGCAGGCCCATCCATACCTCATTAGGAATCCTTTTGTTCTTTCCATTCCAAGTGTATTAATCAAATCACGTCGAAATAAACCTAGTGCTTCAGTAGAAACTAAAGACATCCTCTTTTCGTTAAAAAGTATTTCACCAACTCTTGGATTTAAATCTATCAAATCATCAAACTCTAGTTGACTTGCCTTCAAAAATAATCCTCCTTTCTTAGCATTTTCCTGCAAGATAAGTCCTCGTTATTTTGCTATAACTTCTGAAAACTCACCGCAGTAATATGCTAATGGGCTCCCGCCACTATATTCAAAATGCTTAACTTCTCCTAAAAACAGTACATGATCCCCACCATCGTAAGCTTTCCATGGTTTGCATTCAATATAAGCTAATGATTCTTTAATACGATTTCCTAATAATCCTTTCTCCCATTCGAATGGCTCCGCTTCAGTATTACGCCCTGCAAAATGCATTGCAGTGTCTTGTTGATCTTCTTTTAGTATGTTAACAATAAAATTATTATTTTTAAGAATATCTATTGCTTTAGTCTTTCGATCTACAGAAACTAAAACAAGCATGGGATCAAGGGAGATGGAAGTAAATGAATTGGCTGTAAATCCATGTGTCCCTAACTCTGTTTCGCTAGTGATAATAGTAACTCCTGTAGCAAAATGTCCCATACAATTTCTAAACTCTCTTATATCCAATTGATAGCACTCTCCTTAAGTTTAAATTTACTGATTATACTAAATATTAGCATTTTTAAATGATTTTAGTAACTACAAAAATATGTAGTAAATTAAACTATTTTCATCAAAAAATACTAGTCATTTGAAAAATGACAAAAAATCCGTTAGTCAGAATAAAAAAATACTTAGTATTCCAAAGGTAAAAGGATAAAGAAACTTTAACTTTCAGAAAAACTAAGTATTTTTAAATGGAAAGAAAAATAGAAACGGAGAGGCCCTCGTATTTAAAAGGAAGTTTTCTTATGCATTTAACACTACTTCAAACATATAAATTAATTGGATAACAGATAGGCACTTGATCGCAAAACGTGTTATCACACTTCAATACCACTTCCAAGAATCACCGGTAAAAACATGTCTGCAAAACCAACAACTATTGTTTGAGCGGTTTCTGTAGCCTCAGGGTATTTGTAACATAAATAATTGTTTTGTCTCCTGGATGGAACGATTGGTATTATGTTAACAAACATTCCATTTCTATTTATAAATTCCTGATCTAATCAATTGTCACACACATTTCAAAAATATTTCATTAATCCGTTGAGAATTTTCTGTGAAAATATGTTAAAGTATGTTTAAAGTTGTTATTTTAAAATGATCGTTTTCTTCTTTGGGGAGGAATATATATGCTACCTGTAGAACGACTTCATCGGATTAAAGAAATCATTCAAGCACAGAAAAATGTTAAAATAGCTGATTTGAGTCGTGAACTAGGTGTTTCTGAAATGACCATCCACCGTGATTTAAAACAACTTGTTGATGAAGGAACGGTTATTAAAACATTTGGTGGTGTTTCCTTAGCAACCAAAGATCAATTTGAATTACATACTTTGTGTATTTACTGTAATAAATCTATTCATGAAAAATTAGCGTATCGCCTAATTTTACCAAATAATAAAACAGAAATCGCTTGCTGTGCGCATTGTGGTTTATTACGTCATCGACAACTTGGTGATGAAGTGACTCAAGCCATATGTTATGACTTTTTCAGACAAACGACAATTAGTGCACAACTAGCCGCCTTCGTATTAGACACATCAATTGATATCGGTTGCTGTCAACCTCAAGTATTAACATTTGAATGGCGAGAACATGCAGATAAATTTGTTCGTGGATTTGGAGGGAGTGTTCATTCGTTAGATGATGCAATAGAAATAGTGTTTACAAAAATGACAGACGATTCAAATTGTCATAATTAAGTTACTCTTCTAACGTATTTTATCTAAGGAGGAATGGCATGAGAAGGTGGTACAGATTAGTTGGTATTTTGGGACTGATGATTTTGCTAACTGCTTGTAATAAGCTACCGATTGAGACAGATATGTCCGAAAACGTTGCAGACTTCTCATTTACAACACAAGATAATGAAACATTAAGTCTAGACGATTTTAGTGGAAAATGGTGGATTGCCAACTTTATCTTTACAAACTGTGAAACGGTTTGTCTCCCAATGACACATAATATGGCAGAATTACAAAAGCAACTAGAAGAAAAGGATTTGGCAATACAATTTGTCTCTTTTAGTGTTGATCCTGAATACGATACTCCGGATGTATTAAAAGAATATGGTGAAGAATACGATGCAAATTTTAACTCTTGGAGCTTTTTAACTGGATATGACTTCCAAACGATTAAAGAATTATCGATAAAGTCATTTAAAGCGCCGTTACAGGAGCCCGAATACGGGGATGATCAAGTAACTCATGACGTTCGTTTCTTTTTAGTAAGTCCTGAAGGTAAAGTGGTTAAAGGATATAACGGAGTTGATCGTGAAAATATGGATGAAATTATCGATGATTTGATCGTTCTTCAAGACGATGGACTATTATAGAAAAAGAAAAACATCAATAATAAGTCCAAAGCTCAAACTAAGTAGGAGTGATGATGATGAAAAGAATTTTACTTATGAGTATCACGGTATTCGCACTGACAGTTTTAGCTGCATGTGGTGGAAATAATAACGAGGAAAGTGATGAATTACTATCCATAGATGTAAATTTCATCGTACCTGAAACAGTAGAAGTAGGGGATACGGTAGAATTAAAAGCTGAAGTAACATACGGTGATGAAGCAGAAACTGACGCTGTTGTAAAATTTGAAGTATGGGAAACGGATGATGAAGAAAATAGTGACATGTTAGAGGCAGAAAATCATGGAGATGGAACATATACTGCTGAATATACATTTGAACACGATGGTATCTTTGAGATGTACGCACATACAGATGCCCAAGACTTACACACTATGCCTAAAAAAGAGGTTACAGTAGGTGAAAGCGGAGACTCCGACGATGATGAACAATGATCGGAATAGAAGTTGTGATTCCTTTGATGAAGCGAGGAATATACAGTTACCAAGAAAAAATAAAATAGATAGTTAACGATGGAGCAACTAATTCTTAAACAGGATTAGTTGCTTTAATTGCTTTAGTTTCCATATCTATTGCAAATATTTTATTAAAATAACTTTGTTGGTTATTATCACTAACTTGATTTACGAAACTTAGATTCCGCATTATCCATATATTTTTAATTTTCACTATTTTTACAATTGGCCATTTATTTGGTATAGTTAGTTAGGATAATATGAGGGGAACATATGAAACGATATTAATTTTTGTATCACCACTCCCAAATAGTGTGTGTCCAAATATAAATTGATATAAATTATAATTATATCTTATTAAAAAGATGAATTAACTTTAGGTGATATCAATATCCGTGTATTGAAAATCCTTACGGTTAAAAGAATTAAATGATGTGAAGTTGGAACCGGAAGAGCTAAACATGAAAAAAGATTCATCTCTTAATATAAGAAGGTATTTGTACACGAATTCAATTCACTATTAAGCTATTTCAAAAGAGTCATATAAGGCATAGCTAAGCCAGAACAACTTGAAGTAAATTAAATTTTAGAGAAAGCACTTAACAATTTAAATAATAAGGAGAATTTATGATTGACAGAAGAACGATTATGGACAAAAGAATTTATTACAACATCTATCGTTAACTTTGCAATTATGTTATCAATGTATTTGCTTTTAGTTACGATGGCTACATATGCTATCGAAACATATCATACCTCTACGAGCATTGCAGGCCTAGTTTCAAGTGTATTCATTATTGGAGCGTTAATCGGACGGTTATATGCTGGAAAACAAATCGAACGTATCGGTAAGAAGAAAATGTTGTTCATTGGAATTTTGATTTTTGTTGTTATGTGTTTTTTTTACTTTTTATCCGTAAGCTTACATGTTTTAATTGGTATACGTTTATTACAAGGTATTGGTGCGGGAATTAGTACAACAGCAACAGGTACTATCGTTTCCCAAGCTATCCCTTCCAAAAGAAAAGGGGAAGGTATTGGATATTTTAGCATCAGTGTAGTTCTAGCCACAGCAATTGGACCTTTAGTCGGGGTGGGATTATTAAACATATTTGAATACTCAAGTATTTTCGTTTTTTCTTTACTTATGGGAATCATAAGCTTGATTCTTGCATTTACAATAAGAGGCTCAACCATCGAAGAGACTATAGATGATGAAGTTATCCAGCAAAGAAGTTTTTTATCTAGCTTTTTTGAGCCGAAAGCTATTCCAATTGCCATCGTTACACTTGTCATTGCCTTTGCTTATTCAGGAATTTTATCGTTTATTACGACGTATGCTGCAAATATTAATTTAACAAAAGCAGGAGGGTTTTATTTTTTTGTTTATGCAATTGTTATTCTTTTTACCCGACCATTTACTGGTAAGTTAATGGACGTAAAAGGAGCAAATAGTGTTGCGTATCCCTCGATTATCTTATTTTCCCTTGGGATGATTATTATTAGTCAAGCTAATTCTAGTTTTATCTTTTTATTCGGCGCCGTTGTAATTGGACTAGGTTATGGTAACTTTCAGTCATGCACACAAGCACTCGCCATAAAACTGACTCCTATTCATCGAATGGGGCTAGCAAATTCCACCTACTTTATTTTCCTTGATCTTGCCCTTGGATTAGGTCCTTTAATTTTAGGTTCACTGATTCCAATTGTTGGTTTCAGAGGAATGTATTTATTGCTGTCAGCCGTAATTTTTAGCGGTCTTTTCGTTTATTATATACTGCACGGAAAAAAAGACCGCGAACTGACACAATTAGATATTAAAAGAATTTCTTCCTAATCATTTTTCTTAACATTTTCAATAATTTTTAGAAAAGTAACGCTAAACATACATAACAAAGGAATCCCGATAGATAGGGCAAAATGCCAAAAATTAAAAGACTTTCAACACATATTTTCATGTAGAAAGGCTTTTAAAGTGATAAACATCTTTATTCATGTTCATATTCAATGATTGCTATTAATGATTGACTATCTCTTGATGATTCGACGAGGTTTCCCACCAATTTCTCTCCATCATGACCATATGTCTCTCGAATGGTTTCCCACTGGGAATCATAAGGGCTGAATTCTATTGTAAAGTATGGGTCTTCAGAATACTTATACTCAATCTTCAATTCAAATGTTCCATCAGGATTTATTCTCGTTTCATCTGTTGCTCCCCATCTGTCAGAATACCAACCAGAGATTTTGCTACCTTCCAGCAAATTTGTACTTCCTTTTAGATAAAAGAACTCTCCATCTTCTGTAATATCATCAACTTCAAACCAAACACGCGGATCCCCATAATCCTCCGGTCGTTCTTGCCATACTGGTTCTTCAAATTTATGTTTTTTCTCATCCCCATCAGCGGAAAGAGATAGACGAACTTCTGCTTTTTTATTTACTTGATCCACTTCCCAATGTTCATCTAAATAAACGTATGGACCTTCTAATTTTTCGCCACCTTCACCATATTGTTCGATAATTTCCTCTTCCTGATGGCTCTCTAAAAAATCAAACAAAATAACAACTTCTGCATCACCATATTCGTGATGATCCATTTCCATGTTGAAATTCCCTTTTTCATCAACAAGTTCAGTCGTATCGGATAAAACGTCATCTTCATCAACAATTACTTTTCCAATCACACGTGAACCTTCTTTTAAATTACTCTCACCTTCTACGACTATCTGCCCATCTTTTTCAATCACATTCCCACCTAAGTATACTTCGGGATCTCCGGTCTTTTTACCACAACTTGCTAAAAATAGAATTGAACCGATTAGTAATGTGAATATTAATGTTTTTCGATACTGTCGCATGTCAACACCTACTCTCTGTTCCGCACCATCCATTTATTCTTTTTCAGATTCATCTTCATCATCAGACTCAAGTTCTTCTTCATCGGAATCCAATTCATCATTATCTTCATTAGAATCATTGCTATTTGATTCATTCCCGCTTTGAGCATCTTTATTATCCCAAGGAATTCGCTTTTCAATATATTGTTTTTCAGAATTAAATTTGTCTGAGACAACGAGATTACCAACTAACTTCTGTCCAGTTGCACCGTATGCTTCCTCAATTTCATTCCATTGAAAGGAAGAAGGTTCGAACGTAATAACAATATCCTCATCTTCTACGTATTCATAGTCTATCTTAAAATCAAATGACCCGTCCGGTTTTACTTGTGTCTTTCCTCTATTGTACTTATAGTCTACTTTTATTTCACTACCTTCTAATATGTTACTACGACCATGTATATAGAAAAACTCTCCGTCCTCCGTAATCTCTTCTACTTCAATCCATACACGTGGATCTCCATAGTCTTCAGGTAAGTCATACCAGTCCGGTGCTTGAATCGTTAAATCATTTGTTCCATTTGGATCGTAATCAATTTTGACTTCTGCCTTTTTCATAATCCCATCAAATGTATCATGCTTATATATAAATGGTCCTTCTAACTCTTGACCCTTTTCTCCGTAATGTCTTTTTATTTCATCTTCTTGCACATTTTCAAATTCAAATCGAATATTTATTTCCGCTTCACCGTACTGGTGGTGGTCTAATTCCATATAAAATGTCCCATCATCATTAACGAGTTCAGATGTATCTGAGAAAACTGTTTCTCCTTCATCAACAACTACTTCTCCAACAATACGCGATCCTGGAAGTAAATTACTATTTCCTTCTATAATAAATAGATCTTCTTCCTCTTTGATATCACCACTCAAATCAATTTCATAGTCTCCTAATTCAGTAGATGCTTCTTCTTGTTCTTCTTTCACTTCTGCACTATCATCACTTTCATTGTTGGATGTGCTACTTGTTTCATCATTACTTGTAAATTGTTCAATTACTTTTCCACACCCTGTTACAACCATTATCATCAATAATAAAGTGAAAATGGATAATAGATTTTTTCTCATGCGAATGAGAACCCCCCTTTTCTTTATTTTAAATTGATCACAATTTCTACTCGGCGATTTTTCGCTTGCCCTTCTTCCGTATCGTTGGAAGCAATTGGTTTCGTATCTCCATAGCCTTCCGTAGTAAATGATAAATCATTTGAATCTAATTGTTGTTCAAAATATGTTTTCACTTCTTCTGCTCTTTTTTCAGATAATTCTTTGTTATATTCTTTCGTTCCTTGATCATCGGTATGACCGTTAATTGTAATATCTAAGTCTTTTTTATTAAAAGAACTCTCTAACGTTTTACTAATCTCTTCTAACGTGTTCTTCGCATCTTTTTTCAAATCATACTTGTCGAAATCAAATAAAATATTATCTGGAACTAACATCGTAACTTCTGAACCATCTATCTCTAACTCAACATTATCTGGAACATCTATCATTTGTGATTCATGTTCTACTTCATATTCTATCGTTTGGTTATTGTTATACTCATTTGTCTCGACGAGATTTCCCACTAACTTCTGACCTTTTGCACCGTATGTTTCCTCAACAATATTCCATTGATAATCATTCGGATCAAATTCGATAGTGAAAGGAACACGTTCATTATATTCATAATCGAATTTAAAATTGAATGACCCATCCGGATTCACCAACGCTTCATCTTTTTGACTAAAATTGCGACGAATAATAACTCGACTTCCTTCAATCAAATTGCTTCGTCCATGAAGATAATAATACTCACCATCATCGTTCATTTCCTCAACCTCAATCCACACGCGCGGGTCGCCGATATCCTCTGTATCTTCATACCAATCAGGTTTCTTGAATTGACGAACAGCTTTTTCCTTCTCAGGGACAAATACGGTTTGTACTTCTGCTTTATTGTATATATTATCTGGCCCGCGCCCCCCACGCTCTCCTTGATGCTTATATATGTATGGACCTTCTAGGTTTTGACCTCGGTCGCCGTAATGCCTAATCACATCATCATTTTGCTGTCCATCAAAATGAAATTTGACCGCAACCATTGTCTCTTCATTCAAATTCGGATGTTCTAACTCCATGTAAAAGCTTCCATCATCTTCTACGATTTCACTCGTATCAGCTAAAAACTCAAAATCTTTGATTGATGGAACGATTAAATGCCGGACATTTTTTCCAACGGATACCTCTCCGACTACTCTTGAACCAGGAATTAGATTACTTTCACCATGGATAATTATTTTGTCTTCGGTTTCAATTACTTCTCCACCTAAGTAAACATTATAGTCGCCTTGATCCTTATTCTGTTCAGGCCTTTCTTCCTCCTTCTCTTCATCCTCTATTTCCTCATCAATATCTTCCTTCTTTTCTTCTTCTTCCGATTCAACTATTTCCTTAACTTCCTCTTTTGGCTCATTACTTACCTCTTCCATCTCTTCGCCATCTGTATCTTCCTTATCATTTTCAGTTAACATTCCCATACCTGGTAAACATCCAACTAATAAGCATGAAATGGTTAGAGTTAACAATAGAAATGGGGTTCTATTCATTTGCTTGATCCCTTCCGTTTCCATATATTCATCTTCAAAATTGAGTAAGATCATTATAAAAATTTCCTTTTAAGCATAGCAAATTAACTATATGCCTTCATGAGGATAATTACTCGGTTCCTTTATCATGATTTTCATCGAATGGATAAGTGTATATATTCCTTTTTACCTAATTAACAAAAGAGCCGACCGATTGAAATAGGATTATAAAATCAATTGAAAATAATTTATTTAAATTTATATGATCCTTTTTAACTGCATTGAAATGATAACTAGCTAATTTATTCGTGAAACAGTCATTTTTTAATGAAACATTCATCTAATTGATGCTAAAAAAGCATCAATCTTATACTTTTATTAGATAAGTAGCCTATTTCCACATAAGAGACTTTAAGATTAATAAAATGGTGTTATGATGGAACTATGATGGTGTCAAGAGGTGATTAACATGTCAATGTTCATGTCAATATTCAAGCTGTTACCTTTAGTATTGTTTTATGGATTTATTATTCTTTTAATTTATCTCTTTATTAAAGATAAGTATCAAAATCAACATTCTATTTTGAAAACACATCCTGTTTTAGGAAGGCTTCGATATATTTTTGAAATGATCGGACCAGAATTTAGACAGTATTGGTTTTTAAATGATAAAGAAGGAAAACCAGTGGATCGTGACACACAAGAAACCATTGCCAAAGCCGGTAAATATGCCAACACAGTCATTGGATTCGGCTCCAAAAAAGATTTTTCTCAAACTAGTTTTTATTTAACCAATTCCATGTTCCCATTAAACGTAGATGAGTTAAGTACAGATAATGATAAACCTTATAAATCTTATACGTATCAAATTCTTAATGAATCCATTACCAGTAGGAAAGAAAAAAGAAATCAAGTTCTTTTAGACCCTTGGTATTTAACGGATGAAAATCAAATAACAATTGGACAGAATAGAAAGCATCCATTTCAAGTAAAAGGCTTAATTGGAGTATCTGCCATGAGTTATGGTGCATTATCAAAAAGTGCCGTAAAAGCGTTAGCACAAGGTGTTGCGATTAGCGGTGGAAGTTATATGAACACTGGAGAAGGAGGGATTTCACCTTATCACCTTTCCCGTGTGTATGTAGTTATCGATCAAGCAAAAGAGTTGATGGATCACCTAAGTAAAAAAATTGTCGAGTTTCTTTTGGAACATCCGAATAGTTCGAACTTTGATTTAGAAGAGCGTTTTGGAAAAGGTGTCATGTTTCATATTGATCAACTTGTTGAACAAGGTGTTTTAGAAGAAAAAACTGCTAATTTAATTTTCCAAATCGGTTCAGGTTTATTTGGTGCAAGAAAAGATGGAGCATATTGTGAAGAAACTTTTTTAAAAAATGCCCTACGTCCTGAAGTAAAAGCGATTGAAATAAAATTAGCTCAAGGTGCAAAAGTAAGAGGTGGTAAACTACCAAAAGAAAAAATTACTCCAGAAATTGCTAAAATTAGAGGTGTGGAAATGGGGAAAGATGTGGAAAGCCCAAACCGCTTCCCATTATTCTCCGATATTGAAGGTCTGTTTAAATGGGTGACCCATTGGCAAGAAATTACGGGAAAACCAATTGGTATTAAAGTAGTCGCTGGTGACAACTACTCTTTTGATGATTTAGCCCGCTATATGAAAGAGACAGGTCAACATCCTGATTTTATCGCTATTGATGGAGCAGAAGGCGGAACAGGCGCAACCTATCAAGAAATGGCAGATAGTCTTGGAGTACCAATCTATTCAGGAATTCATATTTTAGATCAAACATTACGAAAACACGACGTACGTGACAACGTTAAAATATTTGCATCCGGTATGTTAGCAACGGCTGATAAAATGGCTATTGCTTTATCTCTCGGTGCAGATCTTATCTATGTTGCTCGAGCAGCAATGAATACGGTTGGTTGTATAAACGCAGGAAAGTGTCATACAAACCTTTGTCCTGTCGGTATTACATCCCATTTACCCCACTTAGAAGCAGGTGTTGTCGTTCAAGAAAAACGGTTCCGCACGGCTAACTCTTTAAGAACGATGCGGGAAGGATTATTTATGCTCGGCGCCGCATGCGGCATTGATTCACCGTC
>Ga0079226_10003881_pt1 | contig 11451 bp, 8 predicted proteins | sample Poulit2014_FD_76345 | JGI IMG/M metagenome (GOLD analysis project Ga0079226, IMG submission 76345) | Agricultural soil microbial communities from Georgia to study Nitrogen management - Poultry litter 2014 | ecosystem: Environmental > Terrestrial > Soil > Agricultural land | place: USA: Georgia...
GCTGAATGGAATAAGACTTTTAGCGGGTCCGCCACCTATGATGTGAATGAAAACCCCATTGAGGGTGAAGAAAATGCTGCAGAGGAAGCCTTAGATCAGCTGGCCGGTAATATGTTTAATGACGCAGTTAGTGACTGGTAGTTTAACTGGTATTGCTGTCTCATTAACTGCCAGATAACTTAACATTGATACACCTTAGGTAAGTAAAGGATCAAAACAAAATCTGCATACTTGACGGGAAAGTCCTGTTATTTGTATAATACGAGAACTGTATATGGGATTCTATAAATCATAATAATGCTCCAATTACCCTTTGACATACCTGAATCACTGGTTTCGTACGCAAAACATTTTGAACGTGATACGCATAGGGCTACGCAGCGATTAGAGAAGCAGTTAGATAAACGGGGGCCCGATGCTGTTGGTTACATGCTTCTATCCTGGTTCCTTTATCGTCAAGATAAGCATGAACGTGCAGTAGATATGGCACTCAAAGCGCACACATTTGCACCTGGCAGTACTTTTATTCAAAACTTCCACTATTATCTTAGTCATCCGGATTTGTTTGATGCCTGGACTCCTAAAGCACGGGTTAACTCCGCTTCTGTCCGTCACGAACAAAGTGGTCCTATTCTTAATTTAGACCGTCTCATTGAGAAGCTATCTAAGGCGGACGCCCAGAAAATGGAACCTGATTTTTCAGCTGCGAAAGAAGAAGACACATCAATTAATATTGATACCGACGCTGAAGGGATTTATTCCGAAACCCTGGCCAAAATCTATGAGGATCAGGGAAAGTTTGATACTGCAATCCATTCCTATAAGCAACTTAAAGCCAGGAAACCGGATAAGGATGAATATTTTAATCAGCAAATAGAGCGATTAGAGAAAATGTTGGATCAGGCAGGGTCAAGTAGCTAACACGAAGGGGAAAAGCCACACTATCATTCTATTTAATAATTTTCTGCGATTCAGCATTTTGAAAACCTATCTGATAATTAGTTTCAACTACTCCCTTTCTTTATAGTGCTTAGACGGAAGTTCTTTCAGCAGCTGCGCGCTTGCTTCAGGGGTTATGTCACGCTGGGGATTTCCAAGCATCTCATAACCTACTCTAAACTTTTTAACGGTTGCCGAGCGTAACAGCGGCGGATAAAAATGCATATGGAAATGCCATTCGGGATGTTCTTTACCGTCCGTTGGTGCTGGATGGAAACCGGCTGAGTAAGGAAATGAAACCTCAAATATATTATCGTATTTGATCGTTATTTGCCTTACAATATCGGCCAGCCCATCTTTTTCCTCATCCGTCAGATCCGTAAAGCCACTAAAAGGACGTCGGCTGATGACAAGGGTTTCAAAAGGCCAAAAAGCCCAATAAGGAACTACAACTACAAAGTGCTTATTCTGGACGATAACTCGTTTTTCCTGCTCCAGCTCTAATGATAAATAATCACTGAGCAGCGTTTGTCCATGCTCTTTAAAGTATCCTTCCTGGCTTCCCAGCTCCTTAGCTGGCTCATCCGGAATGGTTTGTTGTGCCCATATCTGTCCATGTGAATGCGGATTGCTGCATCCCATTATTTCACCTTTATTTTCAAAAATTTGGACATAATTAATATAGTCTTGAGATCCCAGCCGGGCGTATTCATCGGCCCATAAATCAACCACTTCCCGCACCTGCTCGGGCGCCATTTCGGGTAGGGTCAAATCGTGACGAGCCGAAAAGCATATTACCCGACAGATCCCCTTCTCCCCTTTTGCAATTAATAGATCCTTTGCATTTATCTTTTGACTCGGAACTTCTGGCTTTAGGGCACTAAAGTCGTTGGTAAATACAAAGGTACCATCATAATCAGGATTTTGAGCATCTCCTGCACGCTCATTTCCGGGACACAGGTAGCATTCTGGATCAAATTTCTCACTTTTTTCCTCAGCAATGTCTTCTTGCTTTCCCTGCCAGGGTCTTTTTGCCCGATGAGGCGACACTTGTATCCATTCACCTGTTAATGGGTTATATCGCCGGTGTGGATCGTTCAATAAATCTAATGACATAACTAATTAACCTTTAAATCCGTGTTTGCTATTTTACGGGCGCTTGCTCTAATATATGGGTTCCCGCAGATACCTTTGTCGTATATATTTTAGTTTCCTCTCCTGTTTCCTGTTTATATCTGTTAGTAACCTGGCCAATAAAAGATTTTAAGTGTTCTTGCTCTACTAAATTAATGGTACAACCTCCAAATCCGCCGCCCATCATACGTGCCCCTAAAACGCCAGTGCAGTCGCGGGCTATATCTACCAATAAATCAAGCTCTTTGCAGCTTACCTCGTATTCATCACGAAGTCCGGCATGGGATTGAAACATGCATCGACCAAATGCGTTAAGGTTATCATTTTCAAGGTCATGGCAGGCCTGTATCACCCGATTATTTTCATCAATTACGTATTTGCAACGCTTAAATATTATATCATCCAGTTTATCCTTGTTTTTCCAAAGTGTTTTTAGGCTGACATCCCGCAGGCTTTTAATATCAGAATTTATCTGCTGAATAACCTCAACGCCTTCCTCACATTGTTTCCGGCGGATATTATATTCTGATGCAGCTAATTCCCGGCGTATACCGGTGTCGCAGAGAACAAACCGTATATCGTCCCGCGAGATGGGATAGTTTTCGTACTCCAGACTTCGGCAATCCAATTTTAAAGCTTGTCCTTGCCGGCCATTTAAACTAGCAAACTGATCCATAATGCCGCACTGTACACCAACAAAATTGTTTTCAGCCTGCTGGGCAATTTGGGCCATTTTAACAGGGGAAAGCTGAAGTTCAAGAAGCTGATTGAGCCCATAAACCAGCCCTCCTTCCAGTGCAGCAGAAGAAGACATTCCCGCCCCAATGGGCACATTGCCACCAAAGACACAGTCAAATCCGCTGGTCTGATAACTATTCTTACGTAATTGGTCGATTACACCAAGCAGGTAGTTGGGCCAGTCCTGTTCCGAACGACTAAAAGATCCGGAAATATCCGTATAAGAAGCTTGTTGTTTGTCTAAGGCATAAAGTCGAACCTTCTCTATTTCATTCAGACGGATAGCCAGGATAATGCTTTTATCAATTGCGGCGGGTAATACGAAACCCTCATTATAGTCCGTATGTTCTCCAATTAAATTCACCCTCCCCGGGGATTTTACTATAATAAAATCATTACCAAATTGTGATTTAAAGGTTTCTTTAACCCTGCCAATTATATCTTCCATTCGCTCTTAATAATACGTGAAAACACTAATTACCAAAATACCGTGTATAAGAAAGCAACCAACAATAGAATAATATAAGCACCTATATTAAAGGTTGGTCCTGTTTCAAAAAGCTTTGATGTAGTATAAATAGCCTTTGGATCTTCATCATTGGGATTCGTCGTTAAACTGACTCCCATAATGATAACAATCGTAAGTATGATCGTATAAAACATCTGGTCCAGAAAAGGCAGGTCAACTGGACCTAATTTAAGGCCTAAAGCAATAACTATGGACGATAATACACCATATATAGCTCCTTTTGTATTTGTTTTTTTCCAAAACAATCCCATCAAAAAGACCCCTAATATACCCGGACTTACCAAGCCCGTATATTCCTGAATATATTGAAACACTTGGGGAACCGTCTGCAACTGGGGGGCTAACAACACTCCTATTATTAAAGCCACACCAGCAGTTATACGACCCATATTTACCGTTTGTTTGTCATCGGCCTCCGGATTAAAATAAGGTTTATAAATATCCATCGTAAATATTGTTGCAACGGAATTGAGCATCGATGCCAATGAGGAAACGATCGCTGCCGTCAGCGCGGCCACCACCAACCCTAAAAGACCAGGAGCGAGAAACGTTTTCATCAGCCACGGATAAGAATTATCATAGTCAATGCTCCCATTGGCATTCGTAAAAGCCTCCACAATGCCCGACATGTGCGCCGTTCCTTCCGGCTGATGAAAAAGTACGTAGACTATAATTCCCGGAATGACAACCAGTAAAGGAATTAAAAGCTTCAGGAAACCTGCAAATATAATACCTTTCTGCGACTCTTCCAGCGATTTGGCCGCCAGCGTACGCTAGATGATATACTGATTAAATCCCCAATAGTATAGATTGGCAACCCATAAACCACCAATCAATACTGCAATTCCCGGCAGATTATGGTATTCAGGATTAGATTGATCCAGTATCATATGAAACCGGTCCCCGGCTACATCATAAATATGTGCAAAGCCATTGAAGATCCCTCCTTCCGGCGTTACATTATTGAGGGCAACATAAGAAGTAACCAGTCCGCCTACCACCAATAATACCACTTGGATAACATCGGTCCAGGCTACCGCAGATAACCCCCCATAGAGTGAATATGCGGCTGCAAATAGTGCTAATCCCACAGACGCATAAAGCAGTAAATCCCCATTACCTGTTCCCATGATCGTATCAATGGCTTTGGCGCCCAGGAACATTACGGTTGTAAGGTTAACAAAAACAAATAAACCAATCCAGAATACAGCAAGTATGGTTTTCAGTGTTGTATTAAAACGCTGTTCAACAAATTCGGGAATAGTATATAGCTTTTTTTCAATAAAGATAGGTAAAAAATATTTCCCTACAACTATTAGTGTTACCGCTGCCATCCATTCGTAAGACGCAATAGCAAGGCCTACCGCAAATCCAGACCCGGCCATTCCAATGAACTGTTCGGCTGAGATATTAGCCGCAATTAATGAAGCTCCGATAGCCCACCATGGCAACGCCTTGCTGGCTAAGAAATAATCTTCAGCCGTCTTCTGTTCTCCCTCCTTTTCTTTAGACACCCAAAGTCCAATGACAATAATCATCACGCAATAGGAAAAAAATACTATGAGATCAATAGTGGAAAAGTGCATTCAACATCATTTATAGGTTGCAAATAATATGTTAGGCTCCATACAATACACAAAGACTATTATTTAATATAAATAGTAACACAAATTATTTTATTATTTTAAAGCATATCCCCTATACATAATATATTATTTTATGTTATCGCTAACAAGTATAAATTGACCTTCCTTTCAGCTAACCGACTATGATACTGCTCATTTTGATATAGTCCTACACAGATTCTTTTAATGTTCACTGCTACTTGTATAAAATGCATACACTGAGTGGCTGTGAAAGACCTTATGAGGAGACAATACCGTAGAAGGAAAATTATGTTGATTAGGAGTGTCAGGATAATGCTGCGTTTCCAGGCAAAATGCGCCTCTCCTGTTATAGGCTTTGCTGCCTTTCCCTACATCGGAGCCATCCAGAAAATTACCGCTATAAAATTGCAGTCCCGGTTCCGTAGTATATACATTCATCTTTCGTCCTGATGTGGATTCGTAAGCCGTGGCGGCAAGGGTGAGCGCTCCTTTCTGCTTTTTGTTTAATACGAAGTTATGGTCATAGCCTTTAGCAAATTTAAGCTGCTGGTTCTCTTGCTGAATATCTTTATTGATTGCCTTGGATTTCCTGAAATCAAAGGGCGTCCCTTCCACCGGTCGAATTTCACCGGTCGGAATAGAGTTAGAGTCAATGGGTGTAAATGCACCGGCATTGATCTGCAACTCTTGGTTTCCAATGGATCCACTTCCTGCACCGGCCAAATTAAAAAAAGCATGGTTCGTTAAATTAATCACGGTTGAATCATCCGTAGTGGCTGTATAATCAATTTTTAACTCATTATTTTGGCTTAGAATATATTGTACTTGTACTTTAAGTGTACCGGGATAACCGGCCTCACCATCTTTTGAAATATAATGGAGCACCAAATGGCGGTTATCCGGCTGGTGGGCATCCCATACTACATTATGGAATCCATGGGAACCGCCATGCAAATGATTGGGGTTATCATTGATGGGCAGCTCATATTTTTGTCCATTCAGCTTAAATTCGCCCTCTGCTATTCTATTTCCATATCGTCCGATAAGTGCTCCAAAGAACTCCTCATTGGCGTTTAGATAGCCTTCAATACTGTCAAATCCGAGCACAATGTCATCAAAATCCCCTTGTTTATCAGGTGCTAACCAACTAACGATACGTCCGCCATAATTTGTAATGCCTACTTTCATCCCCTGGTTGTTTTGTAGGATATATAAATTGGTTTGCTTGCCGTTTATTTTAGTTTGGAAGGCTGACTTTTCCACTGGTAGGGTTGTGCTGTTTTCTTTATGACTACTATTTTCTCCGCCACAGCTTGTGAGTATCAGGCTAATACCTAATACTATAAGATATTGTATATTTCTTAATGCCATATAAATAGATATTAGTGGTTAAATAATCAAGTGTATAAATGTCAATATCTCAGTAATTTTGCTAGTCAAATCAGGCTATACGTATAATATTTTGCCTATCAAACATCATCGGTTTTCAGGATAGTTATTTTAAATGTGAATATGATCACCATTTTAATTTTTCAAATTTTAACCTTCAATGTTTTATTTAGTTATTATTAATCCCCCGGCATAAGCATAAAACTGTTTTACAATCACCTGTCTGGTTGGCTTTACACGGATCAGGAGCTTATTCTTTTGAGACATAAATTGTCCTGCCACATATTTCACCTATGTAATAGAACGCTTTGAAATTCCGATGTTTGGACCTCCCTTCTACTGCATTAACGTTTGTAAAGCAGAAAAACCGCTCCTATTTACTTAAAAAGGGTTTATGAGGAAGTATTTCAAAGCTCCCCATTAATCAGTTGATTATGGAGCTTCTTTAGCTCCTCCTCATCGAACTTTATGATTTTCCGGTCATAGGTCATAATGCCATTCACTTCCGACTCTACATCCGTAGTTTGGGTATATACCGCCCCGGCTAGTCCTTTGGCTTTCAGCTTCGCTAGCTCCTGAAGCAAGTTCTCATATGTTTTGTGAAGCGCTTCCTTAGATTGAGAGGTTTCGTAATGACTTGGCGCCCTTGAAAAGTCTTGAATCCACAGATGATCTTCTACCACAAGCGCTTCCCCTCCGAATTCCCCCAAAATAGCTGCGCGGTCTTCCTCGGGTTCCGGCATATCGGGTCCGGGATAACTGTGGATATCGTGGAAATCACCAACGCCCCGATCTGCCCATCCGCTGGGGCTGTCTATAAACCGGGTGGAATCCAGGCTTTTTGTAAAATCAGTAATTGCTTCTGTCTTGAACTGTCCCCACCCCTCATTGAATGGCACCCATGTAACAATAGAACTATGATTGTAGAGCTGTTCTATCATATCTTTGAGCTCCTTTTTAAAACCCATAGCTGACTGCATCTTTCGGTAAATATCATCCTCATCCGGACCTATATGATCATCGCCATTGGGCATATCCTGCCAAACCAGCAGCCCTATTTTATCCGCCCAGTAATACCAGCGATTGGGCTCTACCTTTACATGCTTTCGGATCATATTAAAGCCCAGATCTTTGGTCACCCGGATATCATATTTGAGAGCTTCATCTGTGGGGGCTGTATAGATGCCGTCCGGCCAAAAGCCCTGATCGAGCAATCCATAATGAAAGATCGGCTCGCCATTTAACCATAGGCGCGTAAAACCATCCGGCCCTTCCGCTAAATGAACCTCACGCATTCCAAAATAACTAGTCACTTCATCAACCTTTTGGTCTCCCTTATAAAGAGTTACTTTCAGGTCATAAAGAAAGGGATCATTAGGTGACCAAAGATGAACATTTTCCACCGACAGCGACAACAAAGTCCCTAATGTACCGGAAACCCGTCCCACTTCCGACCCTTGGTTCAATGCCACCGCTTCAACACGATAATCATCTGAAGCTTGACGGCCATTTATTGTTAGGTTTAGAATTCCTTCATCAATATCCGGAGTCATTTTCAGATTCTTTATAGATACGTCAGGAACGGGCTCAAGCCAAACCGTCTGCCAAATGCCGGTCGTCGGGGTATAATAAATACCTTCCGGTTTACGTACCTGCTTGCCGGCAGGTTGATAGCCATCATCAGTTGGATCCCAAACTGAAACCGTTATTTCTTGTTCACTGCTTTCTTTCAGAGCTTCCGTTACGTCAAATGAAAAGGCTGTATATCCTCCTTCATGTTGGCCTACTTTTTTTCCATTCACCCAAACGGCTGTTCGCCAATCTACTGCTCCAAAATGCAGCAGTAAACGGCCATCACCCAGATTATTAGGTACCTTAAAAGTGGTATGATACCACAACTTCTGGTCTGGTTCCACCCGTTTCTTTACACCTGACAAGGCTGATTCAATACCAAAAGGTACCAAAATTTTACCGTCCCATTTTTCGGGCCTTTCATTAAAAGCAGGAACAATAGCATAGTTCCACAACCCATTTAAATTGGTCCATTCCTCGCGTTTCATCTGGGGGCGTGGATATTCCTCATGTACATTTTGCGGTGACACCTCGCTGGCCCAACGGGTCATGAGAGGATTTTCAGCCGGCTGCCAGTTGTGTTGCTGGGCATAGATATTTAGGGGCAACGATATAAATATGATGGATATAAACAGATGTATTGTGTGATTTCGCATAGAGTTATTTTTTAGTTGACAACTATTTTCTATATGCTTAATACTGCGGTCATATATAAAATGAATGCGTCTTCTTTATTCGGTAACCGCAATATTTAAGTACTGAGAGAATTAGGGTTAATCTCCTTCACTGATACTGACAAACCCAAACAAATATAATAGGGATAAATGGAGTTGTTTTTATATAACTAAATGAACCTTTACTAATTAGAACTGGGATAATTTCTCATATTACTCAGACTTTTAGGGCCATTATTCAATAATTTTTATTCAGCGTTTGTTTAAATAATTCTATTCTATATTATCCTCGTCCAGGGACAGGATCCAGCTTACTATTTTATTTGCATCTTTATCCGGCAAATTGGAGTGAGCCGGCATCACTTGCTGTCCCCAAACACCACTACTTCCGTTGATAATCTGCTTCACAAGGTAATCTTTAGCATTAGATTGATTTTTATATTTTTCGGCCACTGTACTAAATGAAGGACCTCTTGACTCTTTAGCTACAGAGTGACAAGCTCCACAATCATAGCTATCAATCAGCTTTTTACCCGAAAGGGCTGAGTTCCCTCCCTCGTTGGCTTGCAATTCCTCATCTGAATATGGTTTCTCCCGGTACTCAATAACCGATAGAGCTGATTCAGGATTTTTGGTAAACCAGCCTTCTCCATATTCTACAATATACAATCGACCGTCCGGCCCTGTTTCCATATCAATAATATTGGTAAATTCAGTATGCTTCATAAAAGGTTCAATCGTTTGTAAATCCCCCTCTTCGTTCATTGTCACTACTTTAATCCAGTCGCGCATCCACTCATAAATAAAGAGTTTGCCGTCATAATAATTTGGGAGGCGACTTTCAGCGGGATAATCCAGTCCATAATAAACAGGCCCGACCATTGCTGTTCTGCCTCCTTCCCCAAGCGATGGAAAGTCCGGGGATGGGCCATAAGGATACCAGATAAAAGCAGGTTGTACCGGTGGTAGCTTTTTTAATCCTGTATTATTACGCGAGTTATTAACAGGCTGCTCAGGATTAAAGGCTGGGCCCGATTCACCGGTAGCGTAGTTGTATGCATGATAGGCATAATTGTTGCCTACAAAATAAGGCCAGCCAAAATTACCGGCTTGCCGTGCCTGATTTATTTCATCATAGCCTTTAGGACCGCGGGTCTCTAAACTATCTTTATTGGCATCCGGCCCTACATCTCCCCAGTACAGATAACCGGTATGCTGATCCACTGAAATACGATATGGATTTCGACTGCCCATTACGTAAATTTCCGGGCGCGTATTATCCGTTCCCTTTGGAAACAGATTTCCTTCAGGTATGCTGTAGCTTCCATCCTCATCGACATGTATCCGTAATATCTTCCCGCGCAGGTCGTTTGTATTACCGGCTGCACGGCGATCGTCATATTGCTCAAATCCAGGCCTGTCATCCAGCGGTGCAAAGCCGTGGGTATTATATTTAAAAGCTTCCCCCGTTTTGGGATCTATTTCATCAAATGGAGTGGTATTATCCCCCACGGAGAGGTATAAATTTCCATCTGCATCAAAGTCAATAGAACCGCCGGTATGGCAACAGATCTCTCGGTCGGTTTGCACTTCCAGGATAACCTGTTCTGAGCTATTGTCAAAGTCACTGTTTTCGAATTTAAACCGTGATAAACGATCAACAGAGCTATCTACGGGAGAATAGTATACATATATCCAATGGTTTTGCTCATAATTGGGATCTGCTTGCAGACCCATTAACCCCATTTCCACGTTCACATTTTCTGTATGGAGCGCTTTATGATAAACGTCTATATGTGATACTTCCTGTATTGTGCTGTCAGCACTGTCATAAAACTTTATTCCTCCTTTGCGCTCGGCTATAAGAAGCGAAAGGTCAGGTAATACTGTCAGTTCCGTAGGTTCATCAAGGTCTCCGGCAAGAAAGTTCTTATTAAAATGGTTTTCCTTAGGGACCGTTAAAGATGTTGCTTGTTTATAGTCTAAAACCTCGTTTTCGCCAATGGCATATTCCATTCCTTCCAGTAATAACTGTAAAAAATCATCATCCCTGTAAGATTCCGGAGTATGTCCCAACTCCATATAGAAAGCTCTTCCCCCATCATATTCATGATACCAAACCATAGGATGGTCTTCTCCATTTTCTCCTCCTTCATAACTTTGCTCATTAATGGAAAGCAACACATGTACATCTTGCGGCGGTTTTTGCCAGTTATACCATTCATCCTTTCGTATCCAAGGATCAGAAAGTTGTTCTGTGATCGGAAAGTTGTTATCAGGATGAACATTCAGTTTAGCTTTTTGAACCCTGGGATGACTTTTGAAATAAGCTCCTACTAATTCTCCATACCAAGGCCAGTGATATTCAGTATCAGAAGCGGCATGGATACCTATAAAACCACCTCCGGCCTGAATATATCGCTCAAAATTAGCCTGCTGATAGTGATTTAATACATCACCCGTGGTATTTAAAAATACCACAGCAGAATACTTTTTCAGTATGTCTTCCTTGAACATAGCAGCATTGGTAGTAGTATCAGCCTTAAAACCATTTTCCTGACTTAGTTTTTGAATTGCTTTGATTCCATACGGGATTGACCCATGGTGAAATTGCTCAGTTTTAGAGAAGACCAATATTTTTGGATTACCTTTCCGCTGATTAGAACATCCAAACAGAAGTAAGAATAAGACAACACCAATACCGACAACAATTCTTTTAGGGTAAATAGTACGAATCGCAGTATAATTATTTTGGTTCATATATCGTTTAATACTAAGTAGCGGCTGGGATTTCCATCCCATATTATAGAAGGTTTGTGAATTTATTTACTTCTGAATACTTTATCTTTTATGCGGTTTTACAACCACA
>Ga0079226_10003882_pt1 | contig 11450 bp, 8 predicted proteins | sample Poulit2014_FD_76345 | JGI IMG/M metagenome (GOLD analysis project Ga0079226, IMG submission 76345) | Agricultural soil microbial communities from Georgia to study Nitrogen management - Poultry litter 2014 | ecosystem: Environmental > Terrestrial > Soil > Agricultural land | place: USA: Georgia...
AAAGTACTGGCAAAAAACCAGGAGACTCAGGATATGGGATTACTACTTCTGGAACAAAAGCAAAACATGGTTCAGTAGCTGTTGACCCTAGTGTTATTCCTTTAGGAACAAAACTATATATAGAATCTCTAGATGGAACTCCAGACTATGGTCATGCTATAGCAGCAGATACAGGTGGTGCAATTAAAGGAAATAAAATTGACCTATTCTTTGAATCGGCTGGAGAAGTAAAACAATTTGGAAGAAGAAAAGTCAGAGTTCATATACTAAACTAAAATAGACCCTTAAGGGTCTATTTTATATATCATAGTTGAAAAATAAGGTACTTTAATATAATCTAATTCTACTTTTTTCCTCTTTTTTATCAATCCATTTATATCAAATATAGGTACTATATCTATTTCCTTTTTAGTTTCTCCATAAAATTTATTTATTTGACTTAATATATCCTTTCTAGATATATACTTTGTATAAAATTCCCCATTATGGATTATTAATAAATATCCTTTATCTAATGATAAAGTATAAATAATTATATTATCCCATCTTCCATAATTAAAAAATCTTAATCTTTCTTGGATATCTTTTTTATTATTTAATCTAAATTCTTTAAATTCTTTCCTAAGATTTATTAAGTCCTTAAAGTAATTGAAATATTTTAAGTTTTTTTCTTTTAAGGCCCAATCTATAGCATTTATACTTATAGGAGATTTATAACTATTCCTTACCATACACTTAGTTCTAAGAAATTCATTACCTCCATGGAAAAATGGTATCCCTTGGGAAGTAAATAATATCCCAAATGCTAATTTATTCAATCTTTCTCTATCATCTTCTGCCATATGTGGAAATACCTTTTTTATTTTATCGTATAATATTAAATTGTCATGACTGTTTACATAATTTATACTCTCAGATGGTTTTTTTGTAAACCCTAAATCAATATTACCAAAATATATAGAACCTGCTATTCCTCTTTCTACCTCTAGCTTTGAACTAGTATTACCTTGGATAAATCCCTTTCCAATCCCATCGTTATCTCCTTTAATACTGTCTCTAAAACCATCATTAAAAAAGGCAAATGAGGTGTTTATTTGTTTCCCTTTAAGAGTTCTTTTACCCATAGGTAAAACAGAATCTCCTCCGACCCAAGGTTCTCCATATATTAATATATTTGGGTTTACATTTCTTAATTTTTCTATTATCTTTTCTGTAGTATTTATATCTATTAATCCCATTAAATCAAAACGAAATCCATCTATTTTAAATTCTTCTACCCAATATAATAAAGATTCTATAATGAATTTTTGGACCATAGGTTTTTCAGTATCTAATTCGTTTCCAGTACCAGACCCATCAGAAAATTCTCCTGTTTCATTAACCCTATAATAATAATTAGGCATGAGACGATTTAGATTTGAATCATAGCTTTTATAAGTATGATTATATACTACATCTAACACTACCCTTATCTCTGCCTCATGTAGACCCATTATAAGCTTCTTAAACTCTTTAATCCTATTTATAGGATCTTCTGGTTTTCTAGCATAAGATCCTTCTACTACATTATACAGTTCTGGATCATAACCCCAATTGTAATTATCTTCTTTATAAAAGTTTTCTTTTTCTTCATTTACAGTATAAAAATCATATACTGGCAATAGATGAACATGGGTAATACCTAATTCTTTCAAATGGGATATACCTGTCTTTAATCCATTATACTCAGTATTATCCTCTATAAATCCTAAAAACTTCCCTTTATTCTTTACACCTGAAGTTTCACTTATTGTAAAATCCTTTATATGGACTTCATAAATTATAGAATCACAAGGTTTTATTTTTCTAGGTAGAAAATGGCTATCCCATCCTTTAGGATTAGTATCTTTTAAATCTATTATAGCTGAATGATCAGAATTTATAGATGAGGCTATAGAATAGGGGTCTGTAACTTCATGTCCATCTACTAAATAATTATAAAAACATCCTTTATAGTCACCTTTAAGAATTAATTCATGAACTCCTTCTCCATCTTTTACCATAGTGTAGGATTTTCTTTTTATAAATCTATTATCTAAATATAATAATAAGTCTATCTTTTCTTTTAAAGGAGACCAAACCCTAAATATAGTCTTTTCTTCACTATATATCATTCCTAATTTTTTATTTGTAGATTTGATTTTGTCCATTTAGTCCTCCTAATTTTCTAGTAAATCTTCATATAACTTTATATACTTCTTAGATGATTCCTCCCAATCATTTTTAGATTTCATCGCTTCTATCATAATTGTTTTCCACTTATCCTTATCTTGATATAAATCTAATGCTTTCTTTATTGAAAATAAAAGCTCGTGGGCATTAAAATTAGCAAAGCTAAATCCATTTCCCTTCTTAGTATATTGATTCCAAGATATGATAGTATCTTTTAAGCCACCTACTTCCCTGACTATAGGTATAGTTCCATATTTTAAGGATATAAGTTGGGATATACCACAAGGCTCTGCCATAGATGGCATTAAAAATATATCTGATGCTGCATATATCATATGAGCTTCCTTCTCATTAAAATATATTCTTGCTGCTAACTTGTCTGGATATTTAGATTGAAAATAATTAAATGCATCTTCATATTTTCTGTCTCCAATACCTAATAATATAAATTGGATATCTTCTTGGAGCAATTCCTCCATTATATGGGTTACTAAGTCTATTCCCTTCATAGCTACTAACCTTGTCACCATAGATACCAGTGGTATATCTGTATTAATTGGAAGATCATATTTTTCTTGTAAATTTATTTTATTCAAAGATTTATCCTCAATAGTATTTACATCATAATTTTTAAATATATTTTTATCTGTATTAGTATTATAAATATTATAATCTATCCCATTTACTATTCCTGTTAATTTATTTTCTTTCTTCCTTACTATACCTTCTAGCCCTTCTCCAAAAAAGGAATATTTAATTTCCTCTGCATAAGAATTAGATACAGTAGTAAAATGATCAGAATATACTATACCTGCTTTCATAAAGTTCATATCATCATTAAATTTTAAACCATCATCATGAAAATATTCTGAAGACAATCCTGTCACTTCCTCAAATAAGGAGTAAGGAAATATTCCTTGATATTTTAAATTATGAATAGTATATACAGTTTTGATCTATTTATAAAAAGGATCACCTCTGGCAAAGTCCTTTATATATAATGATACTAATCCTGTATGCCAATCATTAGAATGTAAAATGTCTGGTTTAAATGATAAGATTCTAGGAAGTAAAGCTATACTTTTGGAAAAAAATGTAAACCTCTCACCATCATCATACTCTCCATATGGCTTAACTCTATTAAAATAATAATCATTTCCTATAAAATAATATAGAAGATCTCTATATTTTAAAGAATAAACTTCAGCTAATTGATTTCTCCAACCTAATTTCACATTAAATTCTATTATCTTTTCCATACTGTCTTTGTATTCTTTAGGAATATTAGAATATAGTGGCATAACTACTCTAATATCATTTCCCATTTCTTTCAACGTAATTGGTAATGAACCACTAATATCTGCTAATCCTCCAGTTTTTAAAAAAGGAGCAGCCTCGGCGGCTGCATATAATATCTTCAATTAAATCAATCCTTTCTACCCATTATCAATAGTGGAATATTTCTCTACTACATAAGGTAAGCTTTGGCTTCCTGTAATTCTAGCATTCTTTTTAACTCTTGTATATTTATCTAGAATAGAATTTACTACTATAGCCCCTTCTTCTATTACACTTTTTTGCATTACTATAGAATTTTTTATTATTGCTCCTTTCTCAATCTTAACACCTCTAAATATTATGGAACTCTCTACTTCCCCCTCTATAATACATCCATTTGCTACTAAGGAATTTTCTACTTTAGAGTTTTCACCATATAGTGTAGAAGGTTCATCCTTTGACTTAGTTTCTATAGATCCACCTTCAAAAAATATATTTCTCGATACATCTCTTTTAAGTAATGTCATATTAGTGTCATAATAACCTTTCAAATTATTTATTGATTCTACATGTCCTTTAAACTCATAAGTATTAATCTTATATTTGTCTAAGTTTTTTGCAATAATCTGTTTAAAGGTATTTGTATTTCCCTTTTCTATAGAGTCCCTAACTAGTTCTAAAAATACTTTCTTTTTTAAAAAGATCATTCCTATAAAATGATTAAACTCTTTTTCCGTCCCTAAATTTATACCTATTCTTTTCAGATTATCTTTATCATCTAAATAAAGCTTATCGCTATTTATAAGATTTCCCTTCGGATCTTCCTTCTTTTTATATACTAAGGTCATATCAACATCTGTATCTATAAAATGTTTAAATACTTTATTTAAATCTACTTTTGCTATAATACTTGGTTCAGCTAATATTATATATTCTTCTCTCATTCTATTAAAAAAATGTTCCGTACTATAATAATCAGAAATATTTCCTATTAAATTAATATTTTTTTCTTCATAAGAGGGTGGAAATATAAATAAACCACTAAATCTTCTATTTAAATCCCATGCTTTCCCATTCCCTAAATGGTCCATAGTAGATCTAATTTTTGGACCAGTATATACAGCAACTGTTTTAATACCATGATTTATCATATTAGATATGGTAAAATCAATTAGTCTATATCTCCCTCCAATAGGTAACATATATGCTGGTCTCGGCTTACATAAATTACCAAAATTACCATCATTTACATCTGTACTTATTATCCCTATACAGTTATCCATAATATCCCCCCTATTCTATTAAAACTCGTTCATTTGATACTAAATATACATTACCATCATCTTTTTCCCCTATCTTCTCATCTCTTTCTACTGTAAGACCCTCAAGTACCACTGCATTATTTACTTCAGCACCTTCTCTAATTGTACAATTTGATAATATTACTGAATTATTTATTATAGCTCCTTCTTCTACTTCTATTTCACTAAACAATATACTATTATTTAATTCACCTTGTATATAACATCCTTCATTAATTAGGGAATTTCTTATTATTGCACCTCTAGCTATATACTGTGGTGGCAGGTTTTTATTTTTAGTATATATTCTCCAGCTCCTATCATATATATTTAAGGTATTATTTTCATCTAATAAATCCATATTAGCTTCCCAATAACTTCTCACTGTTCCTACGTCTTTCCAATATCCCCTAAAACTCCAGGCATACATAGGATTTCCTTCTTCTAGCATTTGAGGTAATACATTTTTACCAAAATCATGATCTGATTTTGGATCTACATGATCTTTTATTAAATGCTTCTTTAAATCTCTCCAATTAAACATATATATTCCCATAGAGGCCATATTATTTTTTGGGTAGGCTGGTTTTTCATCAAATTCAATTATTTTATTATCTTCATCTACATTTAAGATCCCAAATCGTGAGGCCTCTACCCAAGGAACCTCCATTACTGCTATTGTTGCACTAGCACCTTTCTCTTGATGTGCTTTTAATAAATGATTATAATCCATTTTGTAAATATGATCTCCTGATAAAACTAGTACATATTCTGGATTTAATTCTTCTAGATAATCCATATTTTCAAATATCGCATTTGCAGTCCCTGTATACCATCTTCCTCCATCTTCTGATGTAAAAGGTGGTAATACCCTTAGTCCTCCTTCATTTCGATCATAATCCCAGGCAGTTCCTATTCCTATATGTGTATTTAATAAAAGTGGTTTATATTGAGTTAATATACCTATATCAGAAATTCCAGAATTTGCTGCATTACTTAGAACAAAATCAATAATACGATACTTTCCTCCAAAGGGTACTGCTGGTTTAGCAACTTGATCTGTCAGAGTCTTAAGTCTAGATCCTTGCCCTCCTGCTAGTAACATAGCTACTACCTTTTTATCATGCATACTTAACCCCTCCCTATTTATTTATCAAATTTAAGATATATTCCTCCTAGAGCTGGTATAGTAACCTTTATATTATAATCTCTATCATGAAATGATTCTTTATAAGTCTTATAAGATTGGATCCTTTTTAGAGAGCCCCCAAATCGTCTACAATCACTATTTAATATAGTTTTATATCTTCCTTCTTTATCTACTCCTATAGGATAATTTTTTCTTTCTATTGGTGTAAAATTTAAAACAATTATAATCTTGTTCCCATTTTTGTCTATCCTTTCAAAGGAAATAATACTTTCATCATGATTAGTATGTTCTATCCACTCAAAACCATGATATGAATTATCTAACTCAAATAGACTTGTTTCTTCTCTATAAACCTCATTTAATTCCTTTACGAACTGTTTCATTTGACTATGTCTTTCATATTCTAGAAGGAACCAGTCTAACATCTGCCATTCATTCCATTCTATAAATTGTCCAAATTCTCCACCCATAAATAAAAGTTTTTTCCCTGGATGAGCATACATATATAAATATAATAACCTTAGATTAGCAAATTTATGATCATATTCACCAGGCATTTTATCTAATAGAGATTTTTTCCCATGTACTACTTCATCATGACTAAGAGGCAATATGAAATTTTCAGAGAAAGCATACATAATACTAAAAGTTAAGGCCTTTTGGTTCCCTTTTCTAAAATAAGAATCTGTTTCCATATATTCTAAAATATCATTCATCCAGCCCATATTCCATTTATAATGAAACCCTAATCCTCCATTTTTTACAGGATGAGAAACCTTTTCCCATGATGTAGATTCTTCGGCTATAATTATAGTATCTGGATATTTCTCTCTAACTACTCTATTAAAATTCTTTATAAATTCTATTGCTTCTAAGTTTTCCCTTCCTCCGTGAATGTTTTTTATATCCTTTCCAGCAAAATCATGATATAGCATATAGGCTACTGCATCTACTCTAAGCCCATCTATATGATAATAATCTAGCCAATATAAGGCACTAGATATTAAAAAACTTACTACTTCTGGTTTAGAATAATCAAAATTTAAAGTTCCCCATGGGTCATTTTCTGCTTTCATTGGATCATCATACTCATAACAAGTTGTACCATCGAATCTAGCTAACCCATGATCATCTTTACAAAAATGTACTGGAACCCAATCTAAGATTACACCTATTTCATTCTGGTGACACTTATCTATTAAATACATAAAGTCTTTTGGAGTACCAAATCTAGATGTAGGTGAAAAATATCCTGTTATTTGATATCCCCAGGATCCATCATAAGGATGTTCCATTATAGGCATCAATTCTATATGAGTAAATCTCATAGACTTAACATATCTTATTAAATGGTTAGCCAATTCTCTATAGCTATATAATTCACCATTTTCTTTTCTCCTCCAGGAAGAAAGATTCACCTCATAGATCGACATTGGTTTGTTATAATTTGTATCTCTTGACTCCATCCATTTTTCATCATTCCAATTATATGATCTTATATCATAATATTTAGAAGCTGTTTTAGGCTTTACTTCACTAAAAAAGGCATATGGATCTGCTTTTATTCTTTCTTCATTTGATTTAGATATAATTCTATATTTATAACATTGTAATTCTTTTACTCCCTTAACAGATATACTCCATAGCCCACTATCTTTTATTCTTTTTAGTGGCAAACTATGATTATCCCAATTATTAAAATCACCTATTAAATATACCTCTTTAGCCCTAGGGGCCCAAGTAACAAACCTTACAGTTTCTTTATCTTCTAAGAGATGAGCTCCTAAAAATTCATAAGATTTATAAAAGGTTCCTTCGTGGAATAAATATGTATCTAATTCCCCTTCTTCTGTATAAAAATATTCTATCAATAAAATCTCCCCCCTTTTGTTTATTTTTTCACATTATGTTTTCTCTAACTGTCACAGTAAAGTTTATTGCTAAAAAAGGTAGTCCAAACCTACTACCTTGTCTTATACCTATACCCAAAAATTGTTTCTTCTTTCGTAATATATTCCTTTTCTACCATTTTTAATAATTTTTCTTCTAAATTAGATACTGTGTATGTTATATTTGATTCTTGTTCTATTTCTAAAGCCAACTGAGCTAATTCTATATCATTCACAGGTAATTTGTCTAGAATCATATTTACAAACTTTTCATCATCTTCTTCAGACTTAGACCATAATTCGTCAAAAGGATTTATTGTATGTGGACTGGTAGTCATAGCTGCTCTGATTCTTACCAATATAGTTCGTCCCATATTAGCAGAAGATATAAATACATCTCCTGTTCGTAAATATGGTAATCTTCCACATTCTTCACCAGTTAAATCTGTTTCCTCTTGTATCGTTTGTATATCTGATGCTCTAACTGTTCTAAATATTAATTTATTATTTAACTGTGCAGTAATAGTTTCGTCTAATAGTGTAGGTCTTTGAGTTGCCAATATTAAAAATACACCATATTTTCTACCTTCTTGAGATACTTCTTTCAATATAGATTTAGAAGGTGAATCATAGCCTTTAGGTGCAAAATTATGTGCTTCATCTGTTACTATAATAAATGGAGGAAAATATTCTGCAGTTGTTTGTTTATATAAGGCATCTTTATAATCTCTTCTCTTATGATATAAATTATTTAATAAATAAGTACTAAATACTTGTAGCATTCTAGTACTTCCTTGAATTACCATAAGTTTTCCATTTCGTAATCCATCTTCTATTGGATTTATATCTTTAGAAAATATTCCTTCATTCTCTAATCGCTTTAGTCTCCATAATATACCTCTTACTGAATTATATGGACATGTTTTATCATAAGAAGTATATAATTCCTTCCTTTTTATCCAAGCTTCTCTTTCTTCTTTCTGTCTACTTTCTCTGACTCTCGCTTCTACTCTATCTATAGTTCCTTCTTCTTGTGCTTCTGTAAGCATCTGTAACCTATTATGGAAGCTGTAATAGGAATCTCTAGGTTTAAATAATATATCCACTACATTATTCATCGCATCTGTTAGATGACTAGATGCATCTAATAGATTCTTTAAATCCTGAGCAGACAAATCTTCAAATCTCACTCCGACATGATTTCCTACTTGTAAACATTTAAATTTATCATTAAATTCCTTAGCATCTTCCTCATCTAAATATTCGGCTACTTCACTAAAATCCATTTCAAAATGAGGATCTAATACTATAGTAGGTACATTTTGTGTCATAATTTCTTCTAATATAACCCTTAAGCCAAAGGATTTCCCTGAACCTGATCCACCAAATACCCCAATATGAGGATAATGATGCATAGACCTTAAATCCATTATATAAGGGATTTCTTTTTGTGGCTTTAATTCTCCCTCTTCAAATGTATATAATAGATCTTTAAACTCTTTATCCATATTCTCAGCCATATCATCTGTATTTTTAATTACACCGAGAGTCAATCCATCTTCTTTAGAAGATTGAATCATCATATCCTTTACTTCTATAAATTTAGGTAATCTTACACTAGATCCAGTCTGAATAGGATACAAAGCTTCATTTAATAATCTTACCTTAGCTATATATATTGTATCTTCATCTACATCATAACCTAGAGCTTTTAAAGATTCTAATACTGAATTATCAACAAAATCTCCATATATATTTAAAGGTATGTATCTATTAAAAGTTTTAGCCTCTACAACTTCCCCTAATAAATTATCCTGATAAGGATCTTCTATAATTAAAAATTCATTTATTCTGAAATTTCTCTCTTTTGATCCAACAAATACTTCCTGTTGGGTAGTAATACCAACAATCTTCATTTAATCACCACTTCTTTTATATTTATATTTCTACACATTATAGGATTCTTTTAATTATATTTTATTTACCTTCTCATAGCCTAAATTCTAAGATAAATTATAGAGAAGGTTCTTCCATAAAAGGAGAATTACCTTTCATAAGTCATCTCTTTTCTTATAATTTACTTTTAACTGTATTTACAAGGCAATAATACTTGGTATTATTAGGCAAATATAAAACTGATCTTTAAATATAACATCTAAAAGAGATGTTTATTAATTCCTCTTATCCCTCTCAGGTATAAAAAACCTTTCATATACCCCTCTATCCATATATCGCTCCATTAGTGCTTTCATTATATCATCTGAAATATTTACTTCTTCATCTATTATATCTAACCATAAAGGTACTCCTCTACTATTCTCAGGAGTTAAAGTAAATACTAATCTTGCCATTTCTTCCATATACTCTTTTTGGCTATCTATTATATCCATACCAATAACTGATGGATCTAAAGAGGATCTTAAAAATATTGAAGAATATCCTTCTGGTTCTTTTTTATTTACTTCATCTTTTATCATTATTACTTCTCCATAATCAAGTTGTCCAAACAATAATTCTCTATCATAAAATACTTCTTTTATATTAGGATCTATCTTTTTTAATTTATCTCCTATCATAGAAGTTTTTATGTCTTCAATTACTCCTACCAAAAGTATACCTTTATCTTCACATTTTTCTTTTAATTCTAGCCACTTTTCATTAGCATATATATTATATCTAATAAGTCCTCCATCCATTAATATAGCATAAGGCTTAAATTTATCTATACTCTCTAATGCCACCTCAACTTCTATGGTAGATAGTTTAATATTAGTTTTATCCATTATTTCATGGTCTTCTTCTAAAAGGTTATCCTCTTTTTCAATATATAAAGGACTATATATATCAGCTAAAATTAAAGGATCTTCCTGATTTACTGTGGACTTTGCTAGGGCTTGATATACCTCTACAAAATGAGGATATGACCCACCAAGCTTATTATTAGAACCATCCACCCCTACTATACCACCTTTAGCTTCATGTATAGCTAAATGAGCTCTGTCTAATTTTTCTAAGGTTTTAATCTCTCCGATATTTTCATTTATAAATTTCCGTAATTCATCTTTTCCTAATCCTAAAACTGATTCATATTTACCTTTTAAAAGATCATTTAATCCTGTAACCTTGTCCTTTAATTGATTATTTAAACTATACATTCTATATCACCTCTCCTGATTACCAATTACTCTAATTAACATATACCCAAGTTCCAGGATAAATTATAGGAAACCTTCTTCCATAAAAAGAGAACTATCTTTCATAAGTCATCTCTTTTTCTTATAATTTATCCTTAGACAATAATTAGATGGATAAAAGTCTTTCCTTTCATTAAAACAGTATTCTTCTTTCCATTGCAAGTCTAGTATCTATAGGCTTCAATAACTAAAATTTAATCTACAGATTTATATCAAGACTTTCCTTATAAACTTCATTTTTTGGTAAATCATACTTTTCCGACACAATCTTCACACTAGATTTTTTAGAATAACCTTCCTCCATATATTTTTGTAATTCTCTCTTTATATCTATTCCTATCTCTTTATTATCTTCTTTGCTACCTTCTACAACTAAAACAAATTCCCCTCTTATTATGTCTGTAGAAAATTTATCTATTGATTCCTC
>Ga0079226_10003884_pt1 | contig 11448 bp, 8 predicted proteins | sample Poulit2014_FD_76345 | JGI IMG/M metagenome (GOLD analysis project Ga0079226, IMG submission 76345) | Agricultural soil microbial communities from Georgia to study Nitrogen management - Poultry litter 2014 | ecosystem: Environmental > Terrestrial > Soil > Agricultural land | place: USA: Georgia...
TCGTGCCCGTGGTCGACCAGCGCTCGACTCAGGTTTCGCACGTAGACACCCTGCCCACCGCAGTGGGGCGCGCTCCGGTACGACAGTAGAGCGATACGCACGGATCACCTCGCTAATGCCTGCCTCACGCAGGGACGACCGAAACATTACTAGAACGTGTTCTTGGGTGTCGCTGGGGCACACCCGGTTCAACCCGGATCAGACCACTCCGGTGACGGCTCGGTAACCGGAGTGAGATAGCGATCACGCCGGAGTCGGTCGGTGAGATGACAGTCGGGGGCGTTGTGATCCCACGGCGGAAAACACTGGCGGCACGCCGTGGCAACCGGCGTCCGGTTGAGTCGATCCTGACGGTAATCTGCCGTGCGTGACTGTGAGCAACGCCGATGGGGCGGGGGAAGGCGGCCCGCGTGCCGCACCGCTGCGCCCGAAACGGATCGAGCCGGTCCCGGTGAGCACGCTGCTGGAACGGGCGGAGGCTCGTCTGCTGAACGATGGAACGGGCAGCTCAACCACCGTCACCGGGACAACGTTACGAGCGCACGAGGTGGTGACCGGGGACCTCTTCGCCGCGCTGCCGGGCAGTCGAGTACACGGCGCGGAGTTCGTCACCGAGGCCCTCACGGCCGGTGCCAGTGCGATCCTGACGGACGACGCGGGCGCCGCGCAGCTCCCGCCCGCGGCGTGGGAGCTGCCGGTACTTGTTCATCACGATCCGCGTGCCGTACTGGGCACGGTTGCCGCGTCGGTGTACGGGGATCCCTCCCACCGGCTGTCCGTCCTCGGCGTCACGGGTACCTCGGGCAAGACCACCACCGCGTACCTGATCGAGTCCGGGCTGCGCGCCGAAGGGTTGCGCACCGGGTTGATCGGGACGATCGAGATCCGTGTCGCGGGGCAACGAGTGCCCAGTGCGTTCACGACTCCCGAGGCACCCGACCTGCAGGCCATGCTCGCGGCGATGGCTGAAGAGGGGGTTACGCACGTGGTGATGGAAGTCTCCAGCCACGCGCTCGCACTGGGCAGGGTCGACGGCACTCACTTCGCCGTCGGAGCGTTTACCAACCTCTCCCAGGACCACCTGGATTTCCACCGAGACATGGCGGACTATTTCGCCGCGAAATCGCTGTTGTTCGACGGACGGGCAGCCACCGAGATCGTGGTGCTCGACACCGAGTGGGGCCGGAAGCTGTTACGACCGGAGACGGTCACCGTCACCGGAGAACCCGGTGGCGAAGCCGCCTGGTGGGCAGGCGAGCGGTCGCTGACCGAGGCGGGACAGCAGTCGTTCACCGTGCACGGGCCCGAGGAGTGGGCGGTGCCTGTCCTGTTGCCGCTGCCCGGTGCGTTCAACGTGACGAACGCGTTGCTCGCGGCGGCGGTGTTGGCCGAGGTCGGCGTGACAGGTGCTGCCGTTGCCGAGGGGCTGTCAGCTGTGGACGTACCCGGCCGGATGGAGCGGGTTGACGCGGGCCAGTCCTTCACCGCGGTCATCGACTATGCGCACAAGCCCGCCGCGCTCGCCGTAGTGCTGGAATCGCTGCGGCAACGCAGTACCCACCGCGTGATCACCGTCCTCGGTTGCGGGGGCGACCGGGACGTGGGCAAACGTACGGTAATGGGCGAGGTGGCCGCGCGCGGCAGTGACCTGCTCATCGTCACCGACGACAATCCGCGCAGCGAGGATCCCGCCGAGATCCGTGCCGCAGTGATGGCGGGTGCACGCGGTGTGACAGGAGCCGACGTGACAGGACTCGATGCCGCCGAAGCGCTCGAGATCGCCGACCGCCGGCAGGCGATCGACGAGGCAGTGCGCCGTGCGCGTGCCGGAGATGTCGTGCTGGTCGCAGGCAAGGGGCACGAGACCGGCCAGGAGATCGACGGCGTCGTGTACCCGTTCGTTGATCGCCTCCAGTTGCAGACGGCCCTGACGACACGGTTGGAGTGTCCCAGTGATTGAGTTGAGTTTGCCCGAGATCGCGGAGATCGTTGGTGGTCGGACCCACCGGGATGGGGGGCAGCGAGTCACTGGGACGGTCGAGTTCGACAACCGCGAGATCGGCGAGGGCGGGCTGTTCGTCGCGCTGCCCGGTGAGCGGGTGGACGGGCACACCTTCGCCGTGGCCGCAGTGCGTGCGGGTGCCGCATGCGTACTCGCCGCGCGTGAGGTGGACGCTCCCGCCGTGATCGTGCCGCCGGCAGACGGTCCGGAACACTCCGGAACAGCGCTCGCTCTCGCGGGCGACACCGACGGTTCGGGCCGGGCGGTACTCGCCGCGTTGGGCAAACTCGCCCGGCACGTCGCCGAGGTACTCACCCGTGGGGGGCTCAGTGTCATCGGAGTCACCGGCTCTTCGGGGAAGACCTCCGCCAAGGACCTCATCACGGCGTTACTCGAACCGCTCGGGCCAACGATCGCCCCACCGGGGTCGTTCAACAACGAGCTCGGCCATCCGTGGACCGTGTTGCGGGCCGATACCGCGACCCGCCATCTGGTGCTGGAGCTGTCGGCGAGAGGGCATGGCCACATCGCCGCACTCGCCGAGTTGGCCCCGCCGCACCTCGGTGTCGTACTGAATGTCGGTACCGCCCACATCGGCGAGTTCGGCTCCCAGGAAGCAATCGCGTCGGCCAAGGGCGAACTGGTCGAGGCGTTGCCCGACAACGGGGTGGCGGTGCTCAACACCGACGACCCGTTGGTCTCCGCCATGCGCGCACGAACGGGCGCGCGGGTGCTGGGATTCGGCATCGGGGCGGAGGCGCACATTCGAGCGAGGGACGTCACCCTGGACACGCATGCCCGGGCCTCGTTCGAACTCGTCACACCCAGCGGGTCCGCTCGGGTGAGCCTGGGGTTGTACGGCGAGCACCACGTTGCCAACGCGCTCGCGGCTGCCGCGGTCGCGTACGAACTCGGCACTCCGGTCGTGGACATCGCAGCACGGCTCGACGTGGCAACGCCACGCTCCGCGGGTCGGATGGCGGTGCGTACACGGGCGGACGGGGTGCGGTTCCTCGACGACTCGTACAACGCGAACCCGGAGTCGATGCGTGCCGGGCTGAAAGCGCTGGCCACCATGAGTCGCGGTACCCGATCTTGGGCGGTCCTCGGTGAGTTGAGTGAGTTGGGGTCCGATAGTGTGAGCGCACATGACGACGTCGGTCGCCTCGCAGTCCGGCTGGGTGTCGACAAGCTCGTCGTCGTCGCGGCCGCTGGTTCGGATGCGGTTGCGATACACACCGGCGCGAGCCATGAAGGATTGTGGGGAGAGGAGCCCGCTCTGGTTCCCGATATCGACGCTGCCAGGACACTGCTGCACGAACAACTCCGTCCCGGCGATGTTGTATTGGTCAAGGCTTCGAACGCGATGGGGATGGGACGGCTCGTGGACGCGCTCGTGACCACCGACGTGGATGCTGCGGGTTCGCATGGTGATCGACTGTGATCAAGATTCTGGTCGCGGCCGCTGTCGGGCTGTTGGTATCGATCCTGTTCACTCCGTACCTGATTCGGCTGTTCTCCAAACAGGGATTCGGTCAGGAAATTCGTGAGGAAGGCCCGGACGGGCACCGGTCCAAGCGTGGGACACCCACCATGGGCGGTGTCGCGATACTCGTGGCGCTGGTCGCCGGGTACTTCGTGGCACACGCCGTGAGTTGGCTCCGGACCGGTGACACGGGGCCGTCCGTATCGGGTCTGTTGGTGATCGGGTTGACCGTGTCGCTGGGACTCGTCGGCTTCCTCGACGATTTCATCAAGATCCGCAGGAAACGCAACCTCGGACTGAACAAGAGCGCGAAGACCATCGGCCAGATTGTGGTGGCCGTGACCTTCGCCGTACTGGCCCTGCAGTTCGCCGACGACAACGGACTCACCCCGGCGTCGGACAATCTTTCGTACGTGCGGGACCTCGCGTTGATCGTCATGCCGTTACCGATCTTCGTGATTTTCACCTTCCTGTTGATCTCCGGGTGGTCGAACGCGGTGAACTTCACCGACGGTCTCGACGGCCTGGCGGGGGGCACCTCGGCGATGGTGTTGGCAACCTACGTGGTGATCGCGTTCTGGCAGACGCGGTTGAACTGCGCCGACGCGGCAGAACCGGCCTGCTACACGGTGCGCGACCCGTTGGACATCGCCGTCGTCGCCGCCGCCGCGATGGGCGGATGTGTCGGTTTCCTGTGGTGGAACGCCGCGCCTGCCAAGATTTTCATGGGTGATACCGGTTCGCTGGCACTCGGTGGGGTGATCGCCGGGGTCTCCATGACGACACGCACCGAGCTGTTGGCCATCGTGATCGGCGGATTGTTCGTCGTGGAAATGATCTCTGTGGTGTTGCAGATTGCGGTGTTCCGGACCACCCGACGCAGGTTCTTCCGAATGGCTCCGTTCCACCATCACTTCGAGTTGGCGGGCTGGGCAGAGACCACGGTGATCATACGTTTCTGGCTGCTCTCGGCGATGTGCTGCATGTTCGGGCTCGCGCTGTTCTACGGTGAGCAGTTCACCGCGGCAGGAGGGTGAGCCATGCCGGAGGCGGACGCAGCCGCGGGATTCGCGGGGCGCGATGTGCTGATCGCGGGTGCCGGTGTCACGGGTCAATCGACTGCGCGCGCGTTGCGCGATCTCGGTGCGACAGTCACCGTCACCGACAACGACGCCGCCCGGCTCGCGACTCTCGAACCTCTGGGCGTGGCCCTGCGGCAGGGACTGACCGAACCACTTCCAGAAACATCATTGCTGGTCACGAGTCCCGGCTGGCGGCCAACGACCCCGTTGCTGAAAGCTGCGGGCGAGCGTGGGATCGAAGTGATCGGGGATGTCGAACTGGCCTGGCGAATCGGTGCGGCGAGCGCGAACCCACCGCGGTGGCTGGCGGTCACCGGCACCAACGGCAAGACCACCACGGTCGGTATGCTCGAGTCGATACTGCGCAGCGCGGGAATCGACGCGGTGGCGTGCGGCAACGTCGGGTTCGCCGTACTCGACGCGGTGTTGGCAGGATGGCAGACACTGGCGGTGGAATTGTCCAGTTTCCAGCTGCACTATTCCAATACCCTCGCTCCGGACGCCGCCGTGGTGCTGAACGTGGCCGAGGATCACCTCGACTGGCACGGCTCGCTCGAGGCTTATGCGGTGGCGAAGGAGCGCATCTATCACCGGTGCGGCACCGCCGTGTACAACGCTGACGACGCGTGGTCCACGGCACTCGCTACGCGTTCGGTCGGTCCGGACACCCGCCTGGTTGCGTGCAGCGAGGAAGCCCCCTCCCCCGGGGGCGTGGGTGTGTCACGAGCGAGGCTGTGCGAACGGAGCGAGTCGGGCACTCTTGTGGAGCTCGCCCGACAGGAGGACATTCCACTACCCGGTTCGCACAACACGGCCAACGCGGTGGCCGCTGCCGCGCTCGCACGCACCCAGGGGGTCTCACCGCGAGCGGTCAGCGCGGGGTTGCGTGCCTTCACACCGGGAGCGCACCGCACCGTCGAAGTGGGAGAGGTCGGCGGGGTGCGTTATGTCGACGACTCCAAAGCGACCAATCCGCATGCCGCGGTGGGCGCGTTGCGAGCGTATCCGCGATTGGTCTGGATCGCCGGTGGAATGTTGAAGGGTTCCTCGGTCGAGGACCTCGTTGCCGAGTTCGGCAGTGGCATGCGCGGCGCGGTCCTGTTGGGCCACGACGCCGGTGTGATCTCGGATGCTCTCGCGCGACACGCCCCTGACGTCCCGCGGCGGTGTATCGGCTCGGGGCAGGATGAACCCATGGCAGCGGCAGTGCGTGCGGCCAGTGAACTGGCAGAGCCCGGTGACGTGGTGCTCCTGGCACCGGCCGCGGCATCGATCGACATGTTCGCCGACTACGCGGCGCGGGGGGATGCTTTCAGCGCAGCGGTGTGGGCGTTGGCGGCTGGAGACGACTGATGGCCAGGGCGCAGCGGGCGAGACCGCGGCCGTCGGCTCTTGTGAACTGGTTGTCGCGTCCGCTCGCCTCGTTCCACCTGATCCTGGCGATCTGCGGACTGCTGATCACTGTCGGCGTGGTGATGGTGCTGTCGGCCTCCTCGGTGAATTCCTACCGGCCTGGTGAGGCCAACTCCGTCTACGAGATGTTCACGTCACATCTCGTCTCGATCGCGGTGGGGGCGGTCGGTTTTTATCTGGCCTTGCGATTACCGATCCGCACGATCCGACGGGCCGCGTCGCCGGGCATGGTGATCGGCTTGGGGCTGTTGACGCTGGTCCTCACGCCGCTCGGTACCAAGATCAACGGGTCGCAGGGCTGGTTCGTTTTCGGTCCGTTGTCGTTGCAGCCGATCGAGCTGGCGAAGCTGGCGCTGACATTGTGGGGCGCCCATATCCTGGTGATGAAGTACAACCTGCTGCACCAGTGGCGTCACCTGCTGGTACCGCTGTTGCCCGCGGCGTTGTTGTTGTTCGCGTTGGTGATGGCGCAGCCGGATCTCGGCGGAACCATCACGCTGGCCGTCGTTCTGATGGCCCTGTTGTGGTTCGCGGGCGCACCGAAACGATTGTTCGCGTTGCTGTTCGCGACCGCACTGGCCGGGATGGCAGTGTTGGCTGTTGCCGCGGACTATCGCATGGACCGGGTGACGGCGTTCCTGTCCTCCTCCAACGCGGACGACGCGACGACGTATCAGGCGACGCAGGCGTTGTACGCACTCGCGGATGGTGGGTGGTTCGGAGAGGGGCTCGGGCAGGGAGCCGCCAAGTGGGACTACCTGCCGTACGTGTACAACGATTTCATCTTCGCGTTGATCGGTGAGGAACTGGGCCTGGTCGGTGCGCTCGCCGTGATCGGTCTGTACGTCCTGCTCACGGTGGTCGGACTTCGGATCGCGGCCCGCAATCTCGACCCCTGGATCAGGATCGTCAGCGGCACCCTGACGATGTGGCTGGTCATTCAGGCAGCTATCAACATTGGCTATGTGACCCAGTTGATCCCTGTCACTGGGGTGACCCTGCCGCTGATTTCGTATGGCGGCACATCGATGATGGTGACGATGGTAATGTTCGGCTTGCTTGCCAACTGTGCACGGCACGAGCCCGAGGCGGTGGCAGCCTTACGAACCCAGGGGCCGGGCAAGTTCGGGCGGTTGTTGCGGTTGCCCGCGCCCGAACCGTACCGTGGCGCCGGCGGATCGGGCAGGAACAGAAAGGCCGGCAACACACCGCGGACCAGCACTAACAAAGCCGGGAGCAGGCCTCGGCCGCGCCGGGAGCCGGGAGACTACCGACACTCCAGTAGGCAGCCGACGCGGAGGGGAACGAGATGAATGATGCGGTGACCGGAACCGGTGACGGCCCCGTGCTGTCCGGGCCGCATGTAGTCGTCGCTGGTGGCGGTACGGCCGGACACATCGAGCCAGCACTCGCATTCGCGGATGCCGTGCTACGGATCTGTCCGGAAGCCTCGGTCACGGCGCTGGGCACCGAGCGTGGTCTGGAGGGCACACTCGTTCCGCAGCGCGGTTACTCGTTGGAAATGATTCCGCCGGTGCCGATGCCGCGCAAGCCGACGCCCGAGCTGTTGCGGTTGCCCGGACAGGTACGCCGGGCCGTACGCAGCACGCGGGACGTTCTGGATCGGCTACGGGCCGATGTACTGGTGGGATTCGGAGGATATGTGGCACTGCCTGCCTACCTGGCTGCACGGGGGCGTTGCCCGATCGTCGTACACGAGGCGAACCGGCATCCGGGCCTGGCGAACCGGGTCGGTGCGCGGTTCGCTGACGCCGTGGGAGTCGCGGTGGAGGGCACACCGCTGCCCGGTGCACGGCTGTTGGGAATGCCGTTGCGACGGTCGATCACGAGTCTCGACCGTGACAGCATCCGCGCACAGGCCAGGGCACATTTCGGCCTGGATCCGGACGCGCCGACGTTGGTTGTCGTCGGTGGTTCGCAAGGTGCGCGTTCGATCAACACGGCGGTGTCGAGCGCAGCACAGGCATTCGCGGATGCCGGTATCGGTGTGTTGCACGCTCACGGGCCGCGGAACAGCGTGGCGGTTCCGGACTTTCCCGGCAGGCCCGCCTACGTTCAGGTACCGTACGTGGAGCGGATGGACTTGGCGTACGCAGCCGCCGACATGGTGCTGTGTCGTTCCGGAGCGATGACGGTTGCGGAGGTCTCGGCGGTGGGACTTCCCGCTGTCTATGTCCCGTTGCCGCACGGCAATGGCGAGCAGACTGACAATGCGGCACCTGCGGTCGAGGCGGGAGCCGCGCTGATGCTGCCGGATGCGGAGTTGAGCGCCGAGCGGCTCGTCGAACGTGTCATTCCGTTGTTACGGGACCCGCAGCAGCTCGACAACATGAGCGCAGCGGCGGGCGGTCTCGGCCACGCCACCGCTGACGAGGAACTGGCCCGCCTGGCGTTGCAGGCAGCCAAGAGCGACAGGCCGCGTACCTGAGGGAGAGCGCACATGATCGGGGAGACACACGTGACGTTCGACGCCGAGTGGGGCACCGACTCCGCGACGGGGGCATCGGCCACCGGGCCTGTGCCCCACAGTCTGGAGCGAGCTCATCTGGTGGGGATCGGGGGAGCGGGGATGAGCGGGATCGCGCGGATCCTGCTGGCTCGTGGCGCCCGGGTGTCGGGATCGGATGCGAAGGATTCTCGCGCCTTCCTGCCGTTGCGTGCGCAGGGGGCGGAGATCGCGGTCGGTCAGGCGGCGCAGAACCTGGATCTGCTCGAGGACGGTCCGTCGGCGATCGTGGTCTCCACGGCGATCCAACAGGACAATCCCGAGCTGGTCGCAGCTCGGCAGCGTGGCATCGCGGTGTTGCACCGCGCCCAGGCGTTGGCCGAGTTGATGGCGGGATACCGAGTCGGCTGTGTCGCCGGAACACACGGTAAGACCACGACCACCTCGATGCTCACCGTGGCGCTGCAGAAGTGCAGGCTCGATCCGTCGTTCGCGATCGGCGGGGATCTCAACGAGTCCGGTGCGAACGCTTATCACGGTGTGGGGGACTTGTTCGTCGCCGAAGCCGATGAGAGTGACGGCTCGTTCCTGAGTTACCGGCCCGATGTGGCTGTGGTGACCAATGTCGAGCCGGATCATTTGGACCACCATGGCAGTGCGGCGGCCTACGTCGACGTGTTCGAGCAGTTCGTCGACCGGATCGAACCGCGTGGCGTTTTGATCGTTTGTGCCGATGACCCTACTGCCGCTGAGCTCGGTGACCGGGCAGCGGACCGCGGTATCCGGGTGCGACGGTACGGCCACGCGGTTACCGGCCCGGGTGACGCGCTGATGTCTCGCTACTCCCAGTCCCACGGCAGCGGTTGGGTGCGTGTCCAACTGCTCGGTACGGACGATGCGGATGTGGCGCAGGCCTTCGATGTCGAGGTTGCCGTGCCGGGTGAGCACATGGCCAGTAACGCTGTCGCCGCGTTGCTCGCGGGAATGGAGCTCGGAGCTCCGACCGCCGGGCTGTTGGAGGGGCTGGCGGCATTCGGTGGGGTGCGGCGACGGTTCGAGTTCCGCGGCCGTGCGGGCGGTGTCCGTGTGTACGATGATTATGCCCATCACCCCACGGAAGTGGCTGCCCAGCTGCGAGCTGTTCGCGAGACCGCCGGGAACGGGCGGGTGTTGGTGGTGTTCCAGCCTCACCTTTACTCACGGACGCGAATGTTCGCCACGGAGTTCGCGGCGGCCCTCGACGGGGCGGACGAGGTGATCGTCCTGGATGTCTACGGCGCGCGGGAGGAGCCGGAACCCGGCGTCAGCGGTGCGATGGTGGCCGAGCGGATCACCCGAGCGCGGGTGCGCTACGAGCCGGCGTTCGACCGTGCCGCTGCGTTCGCGGCCGAGTCGGCCCGCCCGGGGGACGTGTTGGTGACGATGGGGGCGGGAGATGTGACACAACTCGGCCCGGAGATCATCGCTGAGCTCGATCGGCAGTACCCCGGAGGATAGGTTCGATGGCCTCGAAAGCCCGGGAAGGTCGTCGAGGGACCAGCGGCGGCACCACGACGCGACGGCGGTCTCGGACGCCGCGCGGCAGGTCGCGAACGGGAGGTGTTCCCTCCCGGCGGAAGGCGCTACGCAGGCGGTGGGGAGTCCTGGTCGGCCTTGTGTCCGTGTTGGTGCTGGCGTATGTGTTGATGTTCACTCCGTTGCTCGGGGTGAACACCGTGCGGGTCGAGGGTAGTGACCAGGTGTCGGCGGCGCGGATCCGTGAGAAAGCGGCTGTGGAGCAGGGAACGCCGTTGTTACGGGTGGATACGGCGGCCGTGCAGGGACGTGTCACGACGTTGACCCAGCTGGCGGGGGCCGAGGTGACCCGATCGTGGCCGTCGACGATCGTGGTGTCGGTAACGGAGCGGGTGCCGGTTGCGGCAGTGGAGGTGTCGCAGGGATTTCGGCTGGTGGACCGGCACGGGGTGGCATATCGCACCGTGGACGACAAGTCGGCGGAGCTGCCCGTGGTGTTGTCGAATGATGTGGCGGTGAACGACCAACGCCTGGAGGCCGTGGCGAAGGTGTTGGCCGAGCTGCCCACACAATTGCGGAAGCGGGTGTCGACGGCCAGTGCGGACAGCGCGCACACCGTGCGCTTCACTCTCGGCGACGACACGGAGGTCATTTGGGGGGACGCGGCTCGCAGTGAACGGAAAGCGAGGGTGTTGGCTGCGTTGCTGACGCGGGAGGGCACGGTGTACGACGTGTCGAGCCCGGAGCTCCCGACCGTGCGCTGACCCGGAAGCGAGGGAACGGACCCACTGTCTCGAGCCGGTGAGGACCGTACTATAGGATGTCGACCAACTCACAGTGCCGCCCCTTGATACCAATACGTTATGTACCCAGCTCGATGGATTCAGCACCGGTGGTTGGTCACGAATTGTAGCTGTACTGGCCTCGATGTATACGGAGGGTGTATATTTATCCCCGGTGCGGGGGTGTCGCCCCGGTCGGCTAACAGAGCGGTTCGTTGCTTCGTCCCGAGGGGTGAGACGGTGGTGTATAGCTCCGCCACCACTGAATATGCAGCGTCCAGAATGGATTGGGGACGCCAATTCCGCCCCGGAGTGCGGTGCAAATGTGTGGAGTGCCACTCATTCAATGGGTAAATCCCAGAATCCGGGTGCTTCGCCCTTGCTATCTCCGCGCTGGTTCTCTAACGTGTCTTAGGACGTCATTTGGTCGCCCGTCAGTGTGGACGAGGTGCGGTGGCGTTGAGGCAACCCGCCGATTTCGCCGAGCGGTACGTACGCTGGGTTGCCTGCCGGATTTGTGAGCGCGGACCCGGCGCCCGGGTCGGCCCGTGACGGGGCCGGCCTCGACGGTTGCCTCCGATGGTTTCCGCTGTGCGCGATTCGGAATGAACTGTAAGCAAGCGGTGGCGCTGTGCGCGCCCGGATTTTTGCATGTCCGGTCGGATATGGAGGGAAACGCGATGAGCGAAACAACGCCAACA
>Ga0079226_10003885_pt1 | contig 11446 bp, 12 predicted proteins | sample Poulit2014_FD_76345 | JGI IMG/M metagenome (GOLD analysis project Ga0079226, IMG submission 76345) | Agricultural soil microbial communities from Georgia to study Nitrogen management - Poultry litter 2014 | ecosystem: Environmental > Terrestrial > Soil > Agricultural land | place: USA: Georgia...
TATATAAAGTAAGAATCATTCGGCAGACCCTGAGTACGTCAAAAAAGTCGGCCAGCCTGGTGGCTCTCTCCAGTTCTTAGTTGCGAAAACTTGATTGTCCCCTTAAAATTGTATAGGATAGAAAAGCAGTTCACGCGAAAAAGGAGATTCTAACGATGTGGTTTATATTTTCTCTATTAACAGCTTTCGCTTGGGGAGCTGCTAACTTATTCTATAAAAAAGGGTCTGATACCGAAGATACATACAGTCACTTAAAAATTGTGACAATGGTCGGTTTCGCCATGGGGATTCATGCTGTCTTCTATATGATTATCAAAGATATCAGCTTCGATCCGATCCATCTGATACGGTATTTCCCTGTCTCCTTTATGTACATTCTCTCCATGACGCTCGGATACATTGGTTTACGTTATATTGAATTATCGATAGCTGCCCCTGTACAAAATTCATCTGGTGCTGCTTCTGCTATTCTCTTGTTTATTTTCTTCCCAAGAGAAATGAGTATTGTGGATATTTCAGGCATTATTATCGTCACCATTGGAGTCATAGGTTTAGCCATTTTTGAAAAACAGCAAGAAACATTTGTTTTAAAACAGGAAAATGAAGTCATCCCTAAAAAATATCAACTAAGCGTGCTTGCGATTACTTTCCCTATTTTGTATGCAGTCATTGATGGATTGGGCACTTTTCTGGATGGCGTATACTTGGATGAATTAATGTTAATCAGTGAAGACAATGCGCTGTTGGCCTATGAATTCACCTTCTTTATCGGAGGCGTTTTGTCTTATTTTTATGCACGTTTTATTAAAAAAGAACCTTTCCACATTCTTAAAGAAAAAGACAAAGGATTCGCGGCAATCTTAGAAACAGGTGGCCAGTTTTTCTACGTGTTTGCGATGGCCGGCAATGCTATTATCGCCGCACCGCTTATTGCAGCACATGGTATTTTTTCCGTCATCTTATCACGCATTTTCTTAAAAGAAATCATGTCCACGAGACAATACCTGATGATTGCAATTGTCATGATCGGGATTATCATATTAGGCTTTACTGATGCTTCTTAACTATCACCCGAAGCATCTTCTTCCTTAGGATGGTATTGATATTCCTTTAAGTCAAGCTTTCCCCGCACACTAAATTCAATACCTTCCATCTCTAATAATTCCCGTTGTTCACTTCCTTGATGGGAAATCTTCCCTTGTTGATTAACCACACGATGCCATGGCAGTTGATACGAGCGGCTCATGGAATGCAAAATCCAGGAGACCCCCCTTGCTCCCTTTTCTTTCCCGGCTAACCGCGCAATCTGACCATAAGTCATGACATGTTTTTCCGGTATTGCTCGAATAAGTTCGATGACTTGTTTTGTAAAATCATTCACAGAATCATTTCCTTTCTTTTATAGTCAACATAATTGAAGAGTCTTTCCTGTTCCGTTTATAATAGATGTTACTACATGTCGTGGAGGTTTATATGACTTATATCCTTTCTTATTTGAAACCTTATCGTTTACAGATTCTGCTTGCTTATCTATTTACCTTCACAGAAATAGCCGCAGAATTACTTTTCCCCTTGTTTCTCGGCATTATGATTAACCAGGGTATTATTCCCGAAGATACATCTCTTTTGTACTTCTGGGGAAGCATTATGTTAGGCACTACGTTACTGGCATTTTTATCCGGAATTATGAACTCGTATTTTGCAGCGCACATCAGTACAGCGGCCGGGCATGATATCCGCGAGCATCTTTTTGCTAAAATTCAAGAATTTTCTTTTGATATGTTAACGCTTTATCCTGTTTCGATGATTATTACGCGTTTCACGAATGATATTCGTATCGTACAAAATACAATCTTAATGGGACTGCGAATTATGGTTAAAGCCCCCATCATGGTCATTGGCAGTGTGTTTATGTCATTTATTATTGATTGGAAACTATCCTTAGTTTTCCTGATTACTGTCCCTATCCTCATCTTTTTCTTGGGCTGGGTGTTAAAAGTTGGCAGCCGGCTTTTTACGCAAGTTCAAGAACGCGTTGATCACGTGAACCGGGTTATTCAAGAAAGTATTGGGGGCATGCGCATTATTAAAGCTTTTGTTCGCCGTGACTTTGAAGCAGAGCGCTTTGACCAATCAAATAAGCATTTAGCCACAAAAACACAAACGGCCTTTCGATTTGTTGAAGCTTCCATGCCTGTGTTGCTTTTAGTAATGAATGCCAGTCTTTTATTTATTATCTGGGTAGGTAATCAACAGGCGATTGCTGGAACGACTTCAGTCGGAGATGTCGTCGCGATTGTTAATTATGCGCTTCGTACGGTCATGATGATGTCCATGTTTACCTTTATTTCATTAGCTTTTTCCCGTGCTAAAGCTTCTGGAGAGCGAATTAGTATGATCATGCATGAAAAAACTGCCCCTGTCAAACAAAAATCAAGCCATGCTCAGCCTATCCAGAAAGGCACAATACGCTTTGAAGCTGTTGATTTTTCCTTTCCAAACAGCTCGCTGATGATTTTAAAAAACATTGACTTTCAACTGCATCAAGAAGAAACTTTAGCCATTATGGGAGCTACAGGTGCTGGGAAAACGACATTATTTCAATTAATCCCCAGACTGTATTCCCCAAATTCAGGGCAGATTTACATCGATAACACGCCAATCGAGCAATTTGATCTCAAAGCACTGCGCGATGGAATCGGTTATGTTTCACAGAATCCGCTCTTATTTACAGGCAGTATTGTCGACAATATTCGTTTCGGCAAAGAAGACGCAAGTATGGATGAAGTGATTGCTGCAAGTAAAGCAGCTCAAATTCACGAATCTATCCTTTCCTTTCCTCAGCAATATCATTCAATTGTTGGTCAAAAAGGTGTTAATTTGTCCGGTGGTCAAAAGCAGCGCATTTCCATCGCAAGAGCTTTAATCCGGCATCCGAAAATTTTAATGTTTGATGATTCGACCAGTGCGCTCGACGTGCAAACAGAAGCCAAATTATTGGATGCTTTAAAAGAGTATAATAACTCTGCTTTAATTATTACACAAAAAATCAGCACTGCCCAACGTGCCGACCGCATTTTACTTTTAGACAAAGGGGAAGTTGCAGGAATAGGCACTCATAAAGAATTAATGCACGCTTCATCTTTATATCGACAAATTGTATCTTCTCAGTCAGCGAAGGAGGTGGACCATGCCTAGCACCCGCTTAAAAGAACCGTTCCAATATGAGCGTATTCCTTTTGAAACATTACAGAAACATCAGAAAAAACGTGCGGAAGATACGTGGGGCACAGTGAAACGTTTACTCACGTATTTGATACAATATAAGTGGATGCTTCTCATCATTATCAGTATGGTCATGCTCAGCTCCTCCATGGCTTTATTAGGCCCCTATTTAATCGGCATGGCCATTGATGATTTTATTGTGTTAAAAGAAGCAGAAGGCCTTTTACAGTTGGTTGGCTGGTTAATTGTTATTTACATTTTGCATTCTGTTTCCATTTTCCTGCAAAATTTTTGGATGATAGGTGTCGCTCAAAAAACTGTCTTCACGCTGCGCAAGGAACTGTTTGAACAATTTCATCAGCTGCCAATTTCATTTTTTGATTCAAGGCAGCAAGGAGAACTGATGAGTCGCGTGACAAATGATATTGATAATATTAACAATACATTAAACGATTCGGTGATTCAGATTTTCACCAGTATTGTTACGTTGATTGGCACCGTTAGTGTTATGCTGTATTTAAGTCCTTTACTAACTTTAATTACGATGACGATTGTCCCGTTGCTCTTTATCGGAATGCGTTGGATTACCAAACGAACTGGTCCTTTATATAAATTACAGCAGGATGACTTAGGAGAATTAAATGGGTATGTAGAAGAAATTGTTTCCGGGCAGTTGCTTGTCAAGACGTATTCTCAAGAAGAAAAAGTAAAACGGCAATTCAAAGAAAAAAACGATCAACTGCAACTGTCGTTTTTCTGGGCACAAAACATCGCAGGGTTCATTCCTAAAGTGATGAACTCCTTAAACTTTCTCAGTTTTATGCTCATTGCTCTTTTTGGTGGCTTGCTAGTGATTAATGGGTTTATTACAGTGGGAGTTATTGTTATATTTACGGAGTACGCCCGGCAATTTACCAGGCCGCTCAATGAATTATCGAATCAGTTTAATATATTATTATCTGCAGTTGCGGGAGCTGAAAGAGTGTTTAATATTCTGGATGAAGAACCTGAGGAATTAGATGAAACAAACGCGAAAGTTCTGACACAGACGAAAGGTCAGCTCCGTTTTGAACATGTTTCTTTTTCATATGGAGATAAACAAGTATTATTCGATCTTTCCTTTCAAGCCGACCCAGGCGAAATGGTAGCTTTCGTTGGTCATACAGGTGCTGGTAAAACGACGATTGTCAACTTAATTTCCAGGTTCTATGAGTATAATCAAGGCCATATTTTACTTGATGGACAGGAACTTAATCAAATCACCCGTTCCAGTTTGCGGTCTCATATTGCTTTTGTTTTACAAGATACTTTCTTATTTAAAGGAACGGTCAGAGAAAATATTCGGTATGGTAAATTAACCGCTTCTGATGAAGAGGTCATCCAAGCTTCCCAGCGCGCAAATGCCCATGAATTTATCGAACGACTGCCACATGGATATGATACTCAGCTCGACCAGGACGGAAGCAGCATCAGCCAAGGACAGAAGCAGCTGCTCACTATTGCCAGAGCAATGATTAGTGATCCATCGATTTTAATATTAGATGAAGCAACCAGTAATATTGATACGATTACAGAATACCATATCCAGGAAGGATTGCAACGCTTAATGGAAGACAGAACAAGTTTTGTCATTGCGCACCGTTTGAATACGATTCAACGTGCAGATAAAATAATCATGCTGCAGGACGGGCGTATTTTAGAAAAAGGAAATCATGCAGCTTTAATGCGCAAGCAAGGTGCTTATTATGAGTTATACAGAGGATTGGAAAACGACTAACCAGGAGGATGCAAACATGGAAAGAATTGGTACAATGACAACAAAAACAATTGAAAGTAAGTATGTAAAGGAAGAAATCCAAGTGAAAATTTTCTCTCCCAAACATTTCAATTCCCTTTATCCCAATCAAGTATGCTATATGCAGGACGGGGATGATTATTTCCAAATGGGGAGAATTGCTACGCTCAGCGATCAGCTGCACGAAGAAGAAGTACTTGTAAATACCACGTTTGTCGGCATACATTATAAAGACCGGGCAGATCGGCTAAGGAAATATCATCCTGATGGTGAAATATTTGCTGCCTATCAACTTTTTTTATTAGAGGAAGTAATGCCTGTTTTAGAAGAGATACTGCCGCTTAATCCTTTAGGAACATTTAATAGTTTAATGGGAGATTCACTTGCTGGGACGTTTGCATTGGTAACTTCCTTAAAATATCCTAAAACTTTTGAGAATGTCATCATGCAGTCTCCTCTCGTAGATGATAGTGTATTTCATATTTTAGAACACTATAATCGTAATCTTGATCGATTGCAGATTTATCATTCTATCGGCTTAAAAGAAACTGCTGTGAAGACAAGTCTTGGTGAAGTAGTAGATTTTGTTCAGCCAAATCACCAGCTGGCAGAAAAAATTCAACAAGAGACACATAATTACATGTATCATACTATTAATGAAGGAAATCATACGTGGAAACATTGGCAAAAAGAAATGCCTGATGTGTTAGAAAAAATATTAAGTTAAGGAGCTATATGTAGTTCCCCCTTTTTAATTCAGACTTTTTTTGCTATACTGAATGGTACCAATACTGTTTTTGAATCATAGAGTGCAAATAAAATTAATCGGAGGTATTTACAGATGAGATATGGAATTGTAATATTCCCATCAAAACATGTTCAAGATGAAGCAAACGCACTTCGTAAACGTTATGACCCGCGTTATTCGCTCATCCCGCCTCATATTACGTTAAAAGAAGCATTTGATATGGATGAAAAATCACGAGATAAAGTAACAGAAGCATTAAGGGAGATCGCTAAAGAAACAAAGCCTGTTGACATTCATATTAATAAGGTGAGTACTTTTGCTCCTATTACAAACACTGTGTATTTCAAAGTGGAACAAACAGAAGAACTAAAATCCTTACACGAAAAAATGCACCGGGAGCCATTCCCAGTAGAACGTGATTATGCCTTTGTTCCGCATATTACGATTGCACAGGAACTCATGGAAGAAGAATATTATGATGTGTATGGAAGTTTGCAATTAAAGAAAGTATCTTTGGAAGATACAGCAGATCGCATGCAATTATGTTATCAGCTTGATAATGGGTCCTGGTCTGTTTTTGAAACGTTTGTATTTGAAGGATAATGTTAATGGAACGAGGAAAGTAAAATGACTGTCCATATTGCAAGTGAAGCAGAAATAAATACCGTATACGATATTCGAAAAAAAGTATTTGTTGAAGAACAGCTTGTTCCCATAGATATCGAAATTGATGATTTGGAACAGGACGCCTTTCATTTTATTTGCTACTATGAAGGAAATGCTGTCGGAGCAAGCCGTTTAAGATTAGAAGATTCATACGGAAAACTGGAGCGTATCTGTGTGCTTCAAGCATACCGTGGATTATCTTTAGGAAAGCAAATAATAAAGAAAATGGAAAAACATATTCAAAAGATGGGGTATCCAACAGCTAAATTAAGTGCGCAAACCCATGCAATTTCTTTTTATCAATCGTTAGGCTATCACATTATTTCAGATGAGTACATGGATGCGGGAATTCCTCATAAGACGATGATGAAGTCCTTAAACGATCAAACCTGAAAAATCGTTTATACAACTGCTTATTCATTGACTGTTTCTATTGGCAGAAGCTTTTCGTGCAATGACCAGTACGAAAGCTTTTTTGCTTTTGAAATACATAATATTCCTGTACCATATACCTTTCCAAATAAAGCTGCTAAGCATGCAAATTGACTTCTCTTCCTTTATGTTGTTCGATCGGTATAGTGAGCAAGATATCGAGCTGGCGCAGTTTAGGTATTACTGCAGAATACTTCGCTTTTGAATATACTTTAGCTAATAGTGCAGCATCATTTTCTGATTCACGTTTTATTTCTTGAAAAATCACACGCTGCTTTTGTCCAATATAATATATATTGGGCGTATGTTTGATCATTCTTATCTGGTAATTATTGTATGCATACGGCGTGACCGGCAATACATACCCCATTATTCGTTCCCCCTATTACTTGTTAGCTTCCCTTTTTAGTCAAATCCAAACAAAATTTATCGATATTTTATTCCTATTAATTTTATAGATCGATAACTCCCTGAATTCAATATTATATTTTAAAATGATGTATGCCACGAATTACAAAAGAGCTTGTTCTTCTTTAAAAGAAGAACAAGCTCTTTTCTGAAAGCTGCTACACTAATAATCTCATAAAAGCTGTGGCTAAGCCAAAATAAATAATGACAGAAGTAATGTCGTTTAAGGTTGTTATAAAAGGTCCCGAAGCTACTGCCGGGTCAATTTTTAATTTATCCATCGCAATTGGAATCAGTGCACCTGATAATGTTGCAACTGTTAAAGTAGCAAGAATAGCAATTCCCACTAAAATCCCTAAAAAGATATTACCTTTCCAAAAAAAGATCATTAAAATGACAACTATCCCGCAAACTCCTCCGACCAGTACACCTGTCGTTATTTCTCGAAGCATGAATTTAAGATGCGCTTCTTTACCGTAATTCCCCATAGCTATCCCTCGCACAGCAACTGCTAACGACTGCGTACCAGCGTTTCCTGCCATTCCAGCTATAAGTGGAATGAATATCGCAACGATGGGAACTTGCTCCAGTGTTTCTTCAAAGCTGCCAATCAAGCTGGCTGTAATCATACCTAAAAATAATAAAATAATCAGCCAGGGCAGACGCATCTTAGCAGCTATGAATGGGCTTGTTGCAGTCACATCTACGTCGGAAACCGCCGCAAGTTTTGAATAGTCATCACTCGCTTCTTCTTCCATTACATCCAGAATATCATCTACTGTAATAATCCCCAGCAAATGATTTTGAAAATCCACTACCGGCAATGCAAGAAAATCATAATCACGAATCATCTTAGCCACTTCTTCCTGGTCCATACCAACAGGAACAGAAACAACATTATCACTCATAATATCGCCAACAACTTCATCGTCTTCTGCAACAATTAAATTTCTTAAAGAAAGCACACCTGCAAGTTTTTTATTTTCATCCAAGACATACGTATAATAAATGGTTTCAGCATCCGGAGCTAACTCTTTCATTTCTTGAAGAGTTGTTGCCTTCGTGTTATTTTCCATAAATGAAACATACTCCGTTGTCATAATGCTTCCGGCAGTTTTTTCTTCATAATGTAGCAAGTCCTTAATTTCATTTGCAGGTTCATGATCCATTATTGTTAAGAAACTGGCTACTTCATCTTTCGTCAACTCTTGTAAAATATCCACTGCATCATCAACGGCCATTTCTGCCAGGATCATACTCGCGAAATTGGAATCCATTTCTGTAATGTATTTTTCTGTACTCTGTAAATCAATATTCTCCATGATGTCAGACATTTCTTTGGGAGACAAAAAAGCATAGATTCTCATTCGATTATCCTGTTTTTGTTCCATAAAAAATACTGCCTGATCATAAGGATGTAAGGCAGAAAATTCTTTCCGAAATGCTTTTGTCTCTTCTTCTATCAAAAATCTTTCTAATGCCTTTTGCTTTAAAGCTTCTTCGGTTTTAGCCATTTTTTCACCTGCTATCTTGAGTGTCCAATAAATGTTTCATGTCTAACGGAAGAGTGGAAGTGATTTCCAACTCTTGTTTTGTGAAAGGATGGACGAAGTAAAGTTTGTGGCAATGCAATGCTTGTCTGTTTATATGAGGTGTGTCCCCCTGGTATAAATCATCACCGAGCAGTGGATTGCCATTATGAGCCAAGTGTACGCGTATCTGATGAGTCCGCCCGGTTTCTAACTGTAATTCAAGAAAAGTACAGGTTTTATAACGATTTAGCACTTTCCCATGAGTGATGGCTTGTTTACCGTTTTGAATAACAGCTCGTTCAATAATAGATCCTTCTTTTCTGCCAATCGGCTGATTAATAGTGAAATCAGTCTGTTCAATTACGCCTGCTGCAATGGCCCTGTACGTCCGGAAAATCTCTTGCCGTTTTTGCATTGCTGCTAAAATAGAATGGCAATATTGATGTTTGGCGACTAAAACCAGTCCCGAGGTTTCCCGGTCTAGTCTGGTTACAATATGAATGGTATAGGGTAGCGAGTGAATCTCATAATAATATAATAATCGATTCGCTATAGATGTATCAGGGTCTTCCCGAGATGGGATAGTTGCCAGACCACTTGGTTTATCAACAATTAACAGGTCCTCATCTTCATACATAATTTGAAGGGGCGCTGCTTCTTTCTTCATATACGGAGCAACTTTTTCTCTCGGCAATTGAACAGTAAGAATATCCTCTTCTTGTAAAATATACCTCACAGTTTGCGAGATTCCATTTACACGAATTTGTCCTTGTTCTGACTTTGCTTTAATTATTAATCGTTTGGAGAATTGCGCTTCCTTGCTTAAAAACTCCCGTATAAGCATTCCAGCTTGCTTCCGTGTAATCGACCAGCGCATGAATTAATGCTCTTCCCGAGGAATTTCCGAAACAAACGAATCACGTACCCTGTTCCAGAAAGGGAAAGGACGGTAGCGTACAAAGCGAACTCTTTCTTTTGCAACTCTTGATTGAATGGATTTCACATTTGTATATGATTTTGTTGTATGATCAATAGCTATAATAAAGCTGTCTTTACGTAACGGGCGTAATAAACAAGTGTGGTGTTTCGGCAAGATGAGCGGCGAACCAATGGTTCTAAACACCCGATTGTTGATAGAAGCAATTTCAGCTATTTGAATAGCTTCCAGAGAAGGATGGATAATTCCCCCTCCTAATGCTTTGTTATAAGCGGTACTTCCGGAAGGAGTCGAAATACATAAGCCATCACCACGGAACGTTTCAAAATGTTCGCCGCGGATTTGCACATCAAATACGACGGAGCCTTCTACTGTTTTAATCGTTGTTTCATTCAACGCTAACACACTGACAGGTTTTTCATCATCATTAAAACGAATCGTCACTTCAAGCAACGGATATTCAACAACATGAAACGGTGTTTTCGCAATTTCTATGACCAATTTTTCTATCTCATCAGAGGTCCAATCTGTGTAAAATCCTAAATGTCCTGTATGTATCCCTAAAAAGGAAGCAGTATCCAACTGCTGGTCATAACGTCTGAATGCTTCTAATAAGGTACCGTCCCCTCCTACAGAAATAACCAATTCCGGGTTTTCTTTATCATAAATCAAATCAAAATCAATTAAATATTGTTTCATTTTTGCTTTTATATTACTAGAGCGCTCATCTCCTCTAGAAACAATTACAAACTTCATCCTTCTCCCCCTCTTTCAACGGCATATTCTTACTTTATTATACACGTTTATACGAAGACACGAAAGCGTTCCTCATCAATTTGGCAAAGTCACTTCCCATTTCTCTGTACGGTATACGTGTTTAGGAATGAGGTTCAGCTATATTTGGACTGCTTTCTCTTTGCATAAAATTTTAGCATCCTCGATAATAAAGGAAGTAGAAAGGGTGAAATCAATGAACCAGGAAATAGAAATCGAATTTAAAACAGTTATTCAAGAAAACGACTTTAAAGCATTACATAAGCAACTGCCATTTGACGATCAGCCAGTTAAACAAATAAATTATTACTTTGAAACAAATCAGCAGGATTTTAAGCGAAAGCGCTGTGCTTTGCGGATTCGGGAAAAAGCCGGAAAATATACGCTTACTCTAAAAGAACCGCATAAGGAAGGAATCTTAGAAACACACGATGAACTAACAAAAGAAGAATGTACTGCTTGGTTACAGGGGCAACCTGTAATAAAACCCAACACAAACAAGCAATTAGCTGCACTGGGGATACAGGAAAAAAATATATTCTATTTCGGGGCTTTAAAAACGGAACGATACACATATCAAACAACAGATTTACTGTATGTCTTAGATAAGAGTGAATATAATCAGCAGCTGGATTATGAACTGGAACTCGAAGCAACTGACTATACAGCAGGCGAGCAGGCTTTTGGTGAATTGTTGAAACAATACAACATCATTAAACAAGAACCTGTTACTAAAATAGAACGATTTTTTAATACACTTCAAGAAGGAAACAATCCAGCTTTCGAAGAATAATAGCTGAAGCAATAACTTGGTGTAAACCTATTGCTTTTCGAAATTAACTAGAATTTTCGTCAATCGATGAAGATAGGAGGTAAAGAAATTGACAACACATTCGACAATATTTGAATTGATCGGTGGCCAAACTGCA
>Ga0079226_10003886_pt1 | contig 11446 bp, 10 predicted proteins | sample Poulit2014_FD_76345 | JGI IMG/M metagenome (GOLD analysis project Ga0079226, IMG submission 76345) | Agricultural soil microbial communities from Georgia to study Nitrogen management - Poultry litter 2014 | ecosystem: Environmental > Terrestrial > Soil > Agricultural land | place: USA: Georgia...
AGCTGACTCAACTGCTGAACGTTCTCCAAAAATGGAAGTTATCGGCACTCCACGACGTGGTTATCTAACTTTAAGCGACTACGATCAAGATATGCTCGCTTACGCATTCCGTGGAATTGATAAGGTCACTGACACTCCTAAAGAAGACGGAACAGATGGTGGCGGTCTTGCTTACGAAAAAAATGACAGCACTAAGGACACTGTTCCAACTGCAACCGCTGGTGCAGGTAAAAGGGGTGCTGAATAATGCAAATCAAAATCAATGGTAAAGATTACGAATTAAATTTCGGCATTCGTTGGGTCTTATTGATGAACCAAAAACACAACATTACCCAAAACGGTTTAAGCCAAGGCATGGGCATTAATCAAGCGGTAGCGTCCTTGAAACAATACGATCCAGTAGGGTTGTCAGAAATTCTTTTGAATGCTACTTGGATCAATAAGGACCGTCCAACCTCTGCCGATATTGATCATTACTTAGATACTGACGCAGATATTAAGAAACTATGTGACGGTATCTTGAAAGAAATCGAAACTGCTAACGCTACTAAGACGCAAGTAAAAAACGTCCTAAAGGCTATGAAACAGGCGCAAGAACGAGCTATGAGCAACAATTTAGAGAGATTAGGCTAAATTCGCTGGCGTACTTAAACTTTCATAGCCTGAAAGAAATAGACGCAATGACTATTGCAGAATACGAATTGCGAATGGAGGCATATAACCTACAGCTAGTCGAAAAACAGTATGACTCGGCAACTCAGGCATGGATGAACCGCAACGCCCAAGCTTTCGATAAGGACGGAAATGCTGTTTTTAAAGACTTCAATGACTTCTTTGATAGAGACAGCGCTATTGACAAAGTCAAAAGTAATTTTGAGTCTGATTATCAACCTATAGCACGTAAGTCTAGAAAACAAAATAGACAAGATATTCTGCTGAAACGAATTAGAGAATATCAGAAACTACACCCACGGAAAGGAGATAGCTAATCATGGACGGAGAACAATTTAGTATAGTCGCTGTCCTTTCTGCGATTGACAAAGGGTTTACTTCTGGCTTAGATGCAGCAGCAGCAAAAGCGAAGTCTTTCAGTGACGGTTCTAAGTTATCCATGGAAGGCATTGGAACTGGAATGACTGTTGCTGGTGCGGCTATATCAGCTATGGGCGTTAAATCAATTAAGTCTTTTGGGCAATTCGAGGCTAGTCTTAACCAAGCGGCCGTTGTTGCTGGTGGTACTGCTAAGGATATCGGTCAACTTGATGATCTAGCAAACAAGATGGGTGTAGACTTACCTTTGAGTGCCCAAGATAGTGCAGACGCCATGATCGAAATGGCACGTAATGGTGCGTCAATCGGGGATATCAAGAAACAGTTTCCAGCAATAGCGCAAGCGGCAACTGCGGCAGGTGCAGATATCAAAGCAACTGCTGGCGTGGTGCAGGAGTCAATGAACATCTGGGGCAAATCCTTAGATAGTCCTCAACAAGCAGCCGCTATCTTAGTTCAAACTGCTAATGCGTCAAACGCAAGTATTGAAGATATGCAACAAGCCTTGGCAACTATTGGTGGTCCTGCTGGTCAAGCACATATGAGTATGCAAGTAGTTTCCGAATCTATTGGTCTGTTGACTAATAAAGGTTTCAGTGCGGCTCAAGCGTCTATGGACCTAGGTCATGCTATTACGCAGATGATGGCACCATCAGCAGTTGCTAAAAAAGCAATGAATGATTTAGGAATTAGCTTTACTGATGCTCAAGGAAATATGAAGAAGTTCCCTGATATTTTGCGTGACTTAAATCAGGCTCTAGATAAGCTGAGCCCTGACGAAAAAGCACAAAAATTAAAGGCACTGTTTGGAGCGTCTGGAATGCAAGCCATTCTTCCCTTAATGGACTCTGTCAAAAATAAGACTAACGATACTAAAGTGAGTTGGGACGCTTATGCCAAGGCGCAGGAAAAAGCAGCTGGGTCAACCAAAAAGTCAACCCAATCTTTAAAAGACCAAGCAAATGAAATGCAAAAGAACGTTGGTTCAAGTATCGAACAGCTTGGTGGTAACTGGGAAGCTCTTAGAAACAAGTCTATGAAGTCTGCCCAAGATATTAATGGATCATTGATCAAAAATGCCAATGAAGTGATGCAGTGGGCAACTACGAGCAATTCTGGAATAGCTCAATTTACTCGTGGATTTATCGGGCTAAGTCCTTCTATTGGTGCTGCTACAACTTCTGTTGGCTTATTCTTAAGGAACGCCAAAACGATTGCTGGAACTCTATCTGGCGGAATTTCTGGAATTAGCAATTTCATCAAAGTCGGTAAAGGCATTGGTCAAGTCGTGTCAGGAGCGAAAACAGCCGAGCAAGCCTTTGGCAAACTGGCTGAAAGTTCGCATTTAGCGGCGGCGGCTCAAAAAGCTTTTGCGGCCGCATCATTTATTGCCCAACATGCTCTTGCTTTTGGAATAGTAGGAGCGATCATAGTCGTGGTCACCGCATTGACTTTGTTTTTCACCAAAACAAAAACTGGGCGACAAATGTGGGCTAATTTCGTAAACTGGCTAAAAGAAGTCTGGCAAGGGCTGGTGCAAGTAGCACAGACGGTCTGGAAGGCAATAGTTCAGGCTTTCACTTCTTATGTCAGCTTTGTAAAAAGCGTTTGGAGTCCGATTATTCCATTCTTTAAATTGTTGTGGCAAGGCATTCTACTTGTTACTAGAGTAGTTTGGACCGCAATAAAACTGTATGTTTCTACTGTCTTCAAAAATATGCAAGTAATTATTAGAACAGGAATGAATATCATTAAGACTGTATTTTCTGCTGGCTGGAAAATCCTTTCAACTATCACAAATGCAGCATGGAAAACTATTCGCACTGTTATAGGAACTTATTTATCTGCAATTTCTGGATTGATAAAAGCTGGCATGGATTTAATACACGGAGACTGGTCAGGAGCATGGAATGAAATTAAGGGCGTTGCTCGAACTGTATGGAACGGTATTAAGTCAGTCGTTCAAATTGGAATTAATGCGGTTGAAACTATTGTCCGAACAGTGATGAACGCCGTTAAAAACGTGTTTAGCTCAATTTGGAATGGAATTAAGGGCATTTTCAGTAATAATGTTCAATTTATTAAATCTGTAATGCACATTGACTTGGGCGCTCAAGGTAGAGCAATCATGGATTCTTTGCTTAGAGGTTTAAAGCAAGCTTGGGAAAACGTTAAGAGTTTTGTCGGTGGAATTGGTAACTGGATCAAGGAACACAAAGGTCCACTTAGTTACGATGAACAGTTATTAATCCCAGCTGGTCAAGCAATCATGTCTGGGTTAAATGGCGGTTTAACTGCTGGCTTTAGTGATGTACAAGATAATGTTTCAAGTATGGCTGGAGTGATTTCAGATCAGGTTACTGGAATCATGGATAAAGCACAGAATGCTTTGAACGATGACCAGTTGACCATTCCTGCAATTAATTCGCAACAGTATTCAGACTCCATTGATCGACTTAATGGTATGGTTCAAGGCGGTAGTTACAGTCAAAACGTAACTATGCAAGAAAGTGGATTGCAGAGAACTAATACCGAGTTGCTACGTAAGATTGCTAATAAGGACAATACGATGATCCTTGATGATGGAACTTTAGTAGCAAAAACAGCTCCTAAGATGGACCAATCTATTGGTAACAAAGTTAATCTGAAAGACAGGTGGTCAAAATAAAGGATTTATTTTCTCAATTTAATAAACAATTCCGTGAAGATTATGACTTTCACGATATTGATAAGAACGATGACGTAGACCTTTATTTATCCCCTGACGAGGGATTTACTTTTGCTAGTTTCAATTCTGCTGACAAAGGCTGGTGGCTTGTCAAGAGGGACGCTCCAACTCCTAAAGAAAAAGAAATCACTTACTCTGTACCTTACTCACAGGGCGAAGAAGATTTTTCAAATTTGGATAATCAGAGATTTTTTGAAGTCCGTGAGATTACTTACGAACTCATTTTGGTTGACGAGGATTACTCATATCGAAAGGCTAAAGAAAAAGAAATCAAGCGTTTAATCATGCAAACAGCAGGGTATCGAGCGCTTGAGGATACTTTTAATTCTGGATTTTGTTTTAACGCAAAATCAGAAAGCGTTGAATGTTCTGACGATGATAGTAACGGAACTTTAACTGCTACGGTTAAGTTTAAGGCTTATCCATATGCGATTGCTAGAAGTTACGAGGGGTCTGATATCTGGGACGAGATTAATTTCGATAACTGGGAATGCCAGCAAACTTCTTTTGAAGTAAATGGCAATTCTGCTAAGGCGGACCTTGATAATTACGGTTCTAAGCCAGTAGAACTAGGCTTTGCAGTAACAGGAAAAGTTAAGGTAACAGGATCTAATATCAACCTTGATTTAGATCAAGCTGGAGCAACTAAGGTAACGGAAATGCTACCAGTTGGAGTAACTAGCTTGACTGTTTCAGGTAACGGCACAGTTCACTTTCAATTCAAGCGAGAGGAGATGATTTAGTGGGCTATAGGATTGTGGCATACGATAAGCCAACTGATAAGAATGGTTTTATCGTATATGACCAGAACTTAGCAACAAGAAACTTAGTATCTGGAAGTTTGAATTTAAAATTAACAGATATTGATGATCTTGATCTTACTGTTAATCAGTTAAATCCTCTCTATGATCGTGTTGAGCCATTAATCACTCACATTGAAGTTTATGAAGATGATGAGCTTATCTTCCGTGGTCGAGCGATTAAGCCAACCAAAGAAATGGCCTCTAATGGTGGATTCACACGGGAGTATATTTTTGAAGCAATCGACGCTTATCTGTTAGATAGTATCCAACGCTTTGATAATGATTCTGGGTCAAGTGCTAAGCAGTACTTACAGAAACTAATTAAGGTGCATAATGAGCAACTTGATGATACGTACAAGCATTTTCAGCTTGGTAAATGCGATTTTTCAGACAGTGAGGGAATTATCCAGCGCCAGATTGATTATCCGACCACAAAGGAAGCAATTACAGCCCAGCTGATTAACAAGAGTAGTGGTTATATCAGAGTACGATATGACCACGACAAGCAGATTAACTATCTTGATTACACCAAAACAATAGGAGTATCGCATAAGGCTGATACTCCTATTTCTGTAGGTAAGAATATGCTATCTGCTAAGCAGACTATTGATCCTACTGGAATAATCACTAGATTAATTCCGCTTGGTAAAGTTCAACCAGCGCCTAAAACAACGCTAGGCAACGATGATACAGTCGATGAACATGGTGTTCCTATTTCAGGCGCAAAACATGCTGTTAATGGCGATTGGGGGCCTGCTATTAGATATGCTGCTAAGCTTATGGGCGTAAACATAACTGATGAGTACGTTGAAAAGATTAAGCGCATGATCCAAGGCGAAAGTGGTGGATCTGAAACTGTTGTTAATAACTGGGACAGTAATGCAGCTGCAGGTCATCCAAGTACTGGTTTATTACAGTTTATACAGGGTACTTTTGATAAATATTGTGTTAAGCCGTTTACCAATTTACGGGGCGGATTCGATCAACTTATATGTCTATTTAATATGGACGACTGGCAATCAGAAGTTGATAAGTGGCAGATCTATCATTCGTGGTCACCTAACGGTAATCCACGCCTTAAAGAAGTAAGTACTACCACAGTTCATAAAACATCACATAATACATGGGGTTGGCCTTTTCCTAGTGTAGGAGAAGGGCATTTTATGTCTGCTCAATTGTTTGGAGTTCATGCTGGCAATGGTCGTACTAATAATTTCCATGATGGTCTAGACTTCGGCTCAATTGACCACCCTGGTAGCGAAGTTCACGCAATTCATGGTGGGACAGTAACGAGGATTAGCAGTGACGGTTATATCGGTTGGTATGTTGTAACTCACTCAAGAGATGGCTATGACATTGTCTATCAAGAAGCTTTTTCAAATCGTGAAAATATCCGAGTTAGTCAAGGTCAAACGATTAAAACTGGCGATGTAATTGGTATCCGTGATACCAGTCATGTTCATATCGGGGTTACTAAAAAATCTTGGTATGAAGGATATACCAAAGGTCATTCATTCGATCCTAACTGGGCGTGGTTAGATCCTTTGAAGTTAATTAAAGAGGGCGGTCAAAAAGGCGATAAGGATAGCACCTCAACGACTTACGAAGATGAAAGCCCACAGCCAAGATACAACATCTCTAGCGTTAATGGCGGCAAGGATTATATCGAAGATGCTGACTTAATTAAGCAGTTTGGTGTAATTGAAGGCACACAGATCTTTGACGACCTTCAAGATCCAGCTCAAATTAAACAAATGGGAGAGAAGTGGCTTGCTAATGAGAAACTGCACGTCACAAAGAACTCTTTTGAAGTTTCAGCTTTAGAACTCCCTGAATTTGATCGGTTCAAGGTGGGAGATTCCTATCAGTTCATCAACCCTCAGGTATCTAAAACAGCCCAGTTACTTCAAATAGTCGAAAAAGATATTGATTTCGCTCACGAGAGAAATAGTAGCTTAAAAATCGCTAATGTTACTAAGAGTTTAACGGACTATCAAATTGAGGACGGTAAGAAGATTAATGCTCGTTTTCAATCTATTCAAAAAAACCTAGCCCAGCAATCTTTGACCATTGCTAGCCTTTCGTCTGGTGCAATGAGTGCTGAAAGTAGCAATAATCAGACTAATCAAACAGTTCAACATGTTTCAGAGCAGAGCAATTTTAATGCTCAAGAGATCAAAGACGAACTAGATAAGCACTTAACAGACTATGCCAAGATTAAGAAGTTTTTAGATGAAGAATTGCCAGTTAAGTATGCGACAGTTGAACAACTGAAATCCTTGGGAGAACGACTCGATAAATTAGAGAAGAAAGGAGAGAGTGATGGCTAATTATTTTGATACCACTCATATAGACGGCAAGCAATTAACTCCACAACAAATTGCTGATGCTATTCGCCATAAAAAGTTTGGCGTTGATGTCCGTGAGGCTATGGCACAAGGCTTGGAATACTGTATGGCACAAGCTCAAAAGGTGGATAAGCTTGAGAGTGATTTAAGTGATCTAAACAAGCGAGTTACGGCATTGGAAGTTTTGCCTAATGAAATTGCAGAAGTTAAACGAGATATTGAAACGATTAATAAACAGGTTGATAAGCTTGAGAGTGATTTAAGTGATCTAAACAAGCGAGTTACGGCATTGGAAGTTTTGCCTAATGAAATTGCAGAAGTTAAACGAGATATTGGAATGATTAATAAACAGATTGACAAGCTCAATCTTGCCGTCTTCGGCAATGGAGCTACTGAAATTCAAACAACTATTTCTAATCAAGAAAATCATAGTCAACTAGCTAAGGAGGTGAAACTTGACTAATGGATAATATGCCAACAATTAATAATGGTGGCCAACCATATTACTTTCCTGCTGATATTGCAAAAGAAGGGGAAGACTATGCCAGATTAAGTAATTTTTTCAAAACAAGAGTAGGAGATAACGGAAAAATTCTTACTCTAAAATGGTATGACCAAGGGCGTGTAATGAATGTTCACGGCTTTATTCCCTTTGTTCAGGGTATGGTTGGAAAACACTATGAAGAACCAGATACAAAAGAGATCGTTATGGCACCAGACGCACTTTATCGTGAGTGGCAAGGATCAACTGATAACGGTCATGACGGTGGATTCATGGACTACATTCTTGAAGATCAAATGTTTCCTCAAGAAGGGATTTTTAAAGGCCACTTTGGACTTAAAGATACTAACGGTAACGTTCTTACAAGCGTCAATATTGTCTTTGAAGTCTTAGGTAACGACCTTAGAGTTGGTGAGACTTCAAAGTACTACAGCGCAGAGTTAGACAGATTAGCTCGCGAATATGAAGTCAAAACTGATCAGATGGTTGCCGATGGTACGCAGAAAGTAGATCAGTTTGTTGCTAATGGTGCTCAAAAAGTAGATCAAATGGTTGATGACACACGCAATAATATTAATCAATCTGTACAGCCCATTAGAGACACACTCGATGCTTTAAGCGGAGAAATTAGAGCTAACCGTGCTGAACAGGCTAATATTAGTCAGCATTTAGCTGGTACTCAACAACAAATTGCTAATTACGATATTGTAACCAGACCTGAATTTCAAACGGGTATGGATACTATGAATAATGCGATTAATTCTCGTTTGTCTCAAATGAAGACTAATCCAATTGCAGTTGCCAATGCTGGAGAGTTAACTACAAACTATCCTAATGGTGCAGATGGTATCTTCATCACAGCAGATACTGGTCACAAGTGGGTTTATCTGTATGGTGCTTGGAAAGATTGCGGTGCATATCAAGCTATTGGCATTGAGAACTCTGAACTAGCTCCACTTAAAGAACAGATTTTAAAGCAAGAAGGCCAGATTGAACAAAATTCTAATGATATTGGACTTAATTCACTAGGAATCAAAGATAATACAACTAGAATCCAGAATATCGAGGGTGCTGGCACGCTTACAAGTATCTCTCTTACAGATCAGAATGGTAATCACATTACTGATGATGCTGGCAATCGCATTGGCGACTCTAAATGGCTGCTATTAACTGACACAACTCTTACGCAAGCAGGATTGCCAGCAGACGGTCAAGCAGTCGGAAAAGCAATCAAAAGCGCTACTAGTTTTAACCCTGAAAAGTATGGCATACCTACCTTGTATCTTTGGGGCGACAATATCTTAGCTTTGAAAGATAAGACTAATACTTTAAAGAACGAAGTAAGATATAGTTTTCCAGCTTATAAAGTTTCTGGCACTGTTGAAAAGTTTAAAGTTCAAGGCGCATCAAGCGTTAACAATCCGAAGAAAAACTATACTTTAAATCTAGATCAGGATTTCGAAGCTTTCAGTAACTATGGTAAGAACCATAAGTACGTTATCAAGGCTAATTATGCAGAACCATCACAAGCTTTGAACGTAGTGGGTGCTAGACTGTGGGGACAACTTCGAGATACACACAAGTCTGCAGATACGGGAGTTCTTAACACTAATGGAGACTTACTAGTGGATAATAGCGGTAATCGAATTGTTGCTGAAACAGATCCACAACTTTCTATTGGTGGCGATTATGGTGCAGTAGACGGTTTCCCAATTGCTGTCTATATCAATGATCAGTATTGGGGACTATATACTTTTAACATTCCTAAGGACGACTGGATGGCAAAAATGCCAAAGAAGTCTGATAACAAGTATGCGATTATCGACACTAACTGGAAACCACAAGGTGCTTTTACTAAAGAAACTAATTTGAACGATCAAATGGAGTTGCAGTTCTGTAGCACCGAAGACACAGAGTGGGCTAAGGACTCAATTAATGCACTAATCAGAGCGGTAATAGCTCACTACGACACGGTAGATACTTTCAATCAAGCCGTAAGTCCATTGCTTGATTTAGATAGTGCAATCGACTATTACATTTTTTCAGTGTTAGTAAATAATAACGATGGAATTTTCAGAAACTACTTACTTCAAACCTTTGACGGTACAAAGTGGTACTTTGCGGCTTACGACTTGGACTCAACATTTGGACGTGTTCCGGACTTTTGGGATCATTTAGCAGCTAAATCGGATACAGATGATTGGCGTGATCACGGTGTAACATTTGAAAACGTTACTAATGACAATCGCTTGATGTACCAGTTATGGAAGTTTTACAAGGACGAAATTTTAAAGCGCACTAAAGCCTTAATTGACGGTCCTATGTCTGACTCTGCGGTAGACACAGCTTTTGTGGATTTTGTAAGACACATTCCGATTAAAGCATTTGACGCAGAACTTGATGTGTGGCCTTACACGCCTAACACGTCAGTTGATAACGTCAACCGTATTGGAAGATGGTACATGCAACGTATGGCATGGTTGAAGAATAGATATTTTAATAATTAATAATAAGGAGAAGAATAATTATGGCAGATATTAAATTTATGCAACTTTCAGAAAACGGTAACCCAGCTACTACAGATAGCGTTTTAATTGGCAATTCACAAGATGGATTAAAGCGTACAACCTTAGGAACTATTGGAAACATGTTTGCGGTTCACGGTTTGTTACATTTTGAAAATGTACAAGTCTCCGCATCTACAGCAGCAAGTCAAATTACAGATCACGAAGCACAATACTGGGACACTTACTTTCAAATCGAAGCTCCAAATATCGCAGGTTATACTTTCAAATGCTGGATTGGATCACAAACTAATGGATTTGTAGGCGCAAATTATGTGGCAAATCCTACAAGCCCTACTACTTCAGTTTGGGTCAGTCAATTCCCAACAGCAAAAGCACAAGATGGTAATAGCGTGCAAGCAACTGCTTTATACGTTAAGAACGAATTAGCCTAGACAAAATAAGTCGCCTAAGAAATAAACAGTACGCAAGGGCGGCTATATAAAAGGTGATAAACATGCGAGAAAATTATCAAAAAATTAGATCTGATCCATTCAAGCTGGTTCTAGCAGTATTGCAAACATTAATTAGCATCTGGATTACTGGTATTGGACTATTTCTCTTTAGCGATCAACATTATTTCTTTTGGCCACCTGATTGGTCAAATATAGAAAACGACATCAGAATTGATACTTTTATAGTACTAGTTGGACTAGTGCTTTTTTTGTGCACAATTTTTGGCGTGAAAAATCGTAAAGTTATAGCGACACTTTTAGTTTTTTGTGGTGCAATCAGCTTATCTATGGCTACCTTGTCGCTTTTGCATGTAATCATATCCAATTATTGGGTAATGGGTCTTAACGTTATCGGGGAACTAATCCTATTTAGTCTAGTTCTACTTGTTGCTCATTATTTATAGGAGGTGGAACGTTTGCAAGATCTAAGCAATCTGATCTTAGCAATTGCATACTTGATCGGTGCAATTACTACTTTCTATCAGGTTAAAGCAAAAGCCAAACACGACGCTCCACCAGATGATAGTGTTGATAATCTAAAAAAAGAAATCAAAACTTTACAAGATGAACTAAAGGAGAAACAAAAATGATTAAAAAACTAGAAAAAGAATTGAAGAAGTTAAACGCAAAGCGTGATAAGTTGTCAAAATTTTTGTCAAAGCAAAATAAGAAAACTTTGTCAGCTAATCAACTTCAACTCTTAAAAGAGCAAAAACAAGCAATGGATAAGTATGCAAAGGTCTTAAAGTTGCGTATTAAGGACTTAAAGGAGGTTAAATAATGAGTTTTAGTCATCTATTAGACTTATTGGTGGTTGCAGTATCAGTTGCAGCAGTTGCGATTGTATCTTTTTATACTAAGCACAAGATCGAAATCGATGAAAGAGCGGCTAAAGGTGACCGAGTTGCAATGGCACAGCAAATCGTAGCACAAGCGGTAACCCCTCTCGTCTATCAAGCAGAGAAGAGGGGTGGGGCAGGCGAAGAGAAGATGGAT
>Ga0079226_10003887_pt1 | contig 11439 bp, 12 predicted proteins | sample Poulit2014_FD_76345 | JGI IMG/M metagenome (GOLD analysis project Ga0079226, IMG submission 76345) | Agricultural soil microbial communities from Georgia to study Nitrogen management - Poultry litter 2014 | ecosystem: Environmental > Terrestrial > Soil > Agricultural land | place: USA: Georgia...
GCCAAGTTGGACAAACTAGTGAGTGTACAGAAGTATCAAATCCCTTTAAAGATAAAAATGAAGAAGGTTATTATGGTCATTTAGGATTTGCTACTTACGCTACGAAAAATGCAAATGCTGTGATAAAAATGAACAAAAATATTTCATTCAGCGAAATAGGTTTTTTAGAACCTCTCGCTACAGTTGTTAGTGGGATGAAAAAACTAAGAGTGAGCGCAATGGAAACAGTAGTTGTTATTGGAGCAGGAACTATGGGAGTTTTAAATGCTCAAGTTGCAAAAGCTTTTGGTGCAGATGTAATAGTAACAGAAATGATGGATAAAAAAATAGACGCAGCTAGAGATTTAGATTTAAAGGTTATTGACGTAAAAAAAGATGATCCTGTTGAACAAATCAAATCTATTACTAATGGAAAAGGTGCAGATGCAGTTATTTTAGCAGTTGGAAATACTAAAGCAAACGATCAGGCTATTGAAATCGTAAAAGAAATAGACGGACGAGTTCTTTTGTTTGCTGCTGGGCATCCAGCTCCCTCTTTAAATGTCGATTCAAATTTAATTCATTATAGAAAGTTGGAATTACTAGGGACTTATGGTGCAAATATAAAAGATTTTAATGAATCTGCTATTTTAATAAATGAAAATATGATTGACGTATCAAAATTAATAGAAGCAAAAGTGTCTTTAAATGAAATTCAAGAGGCATATAAAGTTGCTAGCACAGAAGGGAATTATCGTGTCAGCGTGACTCTGCAATAAAAATATAGCTGTTTATAAGTAATCGTTAGTTTATAACGGTTATTTATAATAAAAAATGAAAGCGCAAACAAAATTTATTGGGTCACTAGGAATCAATAAGCAATCTCCATATTTCATTAGTATAATAAAACAAAGGAGAGTTAGTTATGTCCTTTATTGTTGACTTCGCTGAAGGCTTTATGGGATTTTTTGAACATGTAGGAGAATCGTTTGTAGGCATGTTCACTGGTATAGTTCCTATTCTTGTAGGTATGTTGACTTTAATTCAATTTATAGTAAATATTGTTGGTGATGATCGGATAGAAAAAATGGGACAGTTTTTAGCCAAAAGTACTATATTAAAATTTTCAGTTTTCCCAATATTTGCTGGTTTTTTTCTGGGAAATCCTGCAAGCATTACTTTAGGAAGATTTTTACCAGAAAAGTCTAAGCCAGGGTTAATGGAAGCTATGTTTAGGAACGGACATCCTTTGACCAGCTTATTCCCTCACACTAATCCGGCAGAATTGTTTGTTTGGTTAGGCGTAGCTGAAGGTATTGAAAAACTTGGTTTATCAACAGGTGCTCTAGCAATCCGTTATATTATAGCTGGTATAATAATTGGTATAATAAGCGGAATCATAACAGAAACCATCTTTTTAATTATAGCCAAAAGAAATAATTACGACGTGGAAGCAGAAGGAGTAGGGGGGACTGAAGATGACGAAAGTGCTTAAAGTCGAAAAAGGTAATGGTGGATGGGGTGGCCCTTTATATTTAAAGTGTGATGGAAAAAGAAATAAAGTTCTTTCAATGACCGGCGGTGGAATCCATGATTTAGCGTCTTATATAGCTGAATCTATAGGTGGGGAGGCTGTAGATGGGTTTAAAGACGCTCCAGCCGATGATGAAGTGGTTTGCGCAGTTATTAATTGTGGAGGGACGCTAAGGTGTGGAATTTACCCTCAAAAAGGGTTGTACACCATCAATTTAAACGCAATCGGCCCCGCTGGACCCTTAGCAGACCATATTGTTCCAGAATTATATGTATCTGGAGTTAGAGAGAAGAATATTAAAGAAGTTAATAAAGCAGAAATAGATACAAGCGAAACAACGACTGAAACAAATGTAAATGAAACAACGGCTGAAACAAATATAAATGAAACAGAAGACCATCAAAATAATAAAAAAGGTAATCCTATATTCAACTTAATGACTAAAATGGGATCTGTAGTAGGTATGGTTGTTTCAATGTTTTTGGATTCAGGAAGAAAAACAGTTGATTTATTACTAAAAACTATAATTCCTTTTATGGCTTTTGTTAGTATTCTAGTAGCTTTTGTAGAATATACAGGCGTTGGTGATGGTATAGCTAACGTTTTGTCACCGCTCGGTTCATCTTTATGGGGTCTATTACTTATCTCAATTATATGTAGCTTTCCTTTTTTGTCTCCTTTACTCGGACCTGGTGCTGCAGTAGCACAAGTAGTAGGGGTTTTGGTCGGCACTTTAATTGGTGCAGGTACAATACCACCACAATACGCATTGCCTGCTTTGTTTGCTATTGATTCTCAAGTTGGCGGTGACTTTTTCCCTGTAGGGATGTCTTTAATGCAAGCAAAACCAAAAACAATAGAATATGGTACCCCAGCTTTTTTAATCGCAAGGCAAATTTCAAGTCCTATAGCTGTCGTAATTGCGTATTTACTTAGTATTGGTCTTTATTAAAAATAGGCTTCTTAAGATTTAATATACAAGGGCTTAAGAAATATAAAATAAATTATCGTAAAAGAGGGGCGAATATGAAATATAAAGTGAATGTTATTGAAGTAGGGTCAAATGTAAATGATATGCTACAAACTGGGTTGCTTATCCTTTTTAATAAAAAAGCACCTGAAGATTTAAAACCTTATTGTTTAATAACTGAAGACAATACAAAAACAGGTGAAATTGAACAAGGCGATACATTAATAATGGGAAACTATAATTACACAATAACCGCTGTTGGGGAACAAGCAAATACGAACCTTTACTCTCTGGGGCATGTGTCTTTATGTTTCGATAGTGCTCAAGAGCCTAATTTACCAGGACATATCCATTTGTCCCCAGAATTTAAAAATAATTTAACAGATATTAAAAAAATAGTTATAGAATAGGTGAGAGTATGAAACTTATTTTCTTGTTTTTTACAATATTTGTTATTATACAATGGTTTTTAAAAAAAAGACAACACAAAGAAATGTTTGATAACTATTATGAATTTTTGAAAAATGGAAATGTTTTGTTAGAAAGAAATAAAGGTATTATTACAGGTGCTGTTATAATGTTCCAAATAAATGAAGAAGCATATATAGAAAAATGTTTACTCCTAAATGGTTCTACTTTTTTAGCTAAATGGAAAGAATGTGATGAATTACTGTGCAAAAACATACTACTTTTAGAGAAAAAGGATATAAAAAAACAAAAAAGAAGCGTACAAAAAGTAATTCTGAAAGCTATAGAAAGTTATAAAAAAACAAAAAAACGAGAAATTAAATAGTACTTCAATGTAAGTAGGTTAAAAACAATAGTTATTTAATTTTTGAAAGAGTCAATTTTGAAAATTATTAGTTTTAATTCTTGCCTTATAGCAAGGAAAAGCTTATTACTATTAAATTAACAAAGAGAAAGAAAGTATTATGATGTATATACTAAACAATTTATTTTCACTTAATGAGCCAACTCACAATTGACATTTCATCGTTTTTGCTGAAAAATAAAATGTGCAACCTCAAAATTTTGTTGAAAGAAAGGGAATAGTGACCATGTTTGAAAGTGAAACAGTTAATAAAAAATATTTAGCTCTTCCTGAAGAAGTAAGCAAAGTGTTAAAAGCCATAAATAAAAATGGTACAAAACCCTTATATATACAATTAATTGATTTATTAAAAGAAGTTATTGAAAAAAAAGATGTAAAAGAAGGAGACTTTTTTGCAACAGAAAGTTTAATTCAAAAAAAAACACAATTAAGCCGTTCAACAGTAAGAAAAGCATTAGAAGAAATGGTTCGACAAAATTATTTGATAAGAATTACAGGAAAAGGTACTTTTGTTTCGCTTTCTGTTCCTAAAAAGTCTGTTGTTAGATCAGAATTGAAAAGTATGTCACAAGAATTAGAAGAAAAAGGGATGGCTCCTGGAAGTATATTGTTAAATGTAAAGAAGTTAAAACCGTCAAAAAATATTATAAATAAATTACAGTTAACTGAAAACGAAAAAGTACTTTATATAGAGCGGATAAGAACAGGAAATGATATTCCTATTCTTTACATAGAAGGTTATGTTTCATTAAAATTTGGTGATTTTCATACAAATGATATTCCAAATTCACTTTATAAGATGGTAAGGGATAATGGGGTAATTCTTCAGAATGCTGAACACATTATCGGCGCAACAAATATGACATCGAAGATAAGCAAACATTTAGGAGTGGCAGAGGGAAGCGCAGGGATAACCATGAAAAGAGTCACTTTTGAAAGTAGTTCTAAACCAATTATATATGAAACAGGTGTTTTTCGACCAGATTTATTTAACCATACTTTAATAATGCAACAATAAATATGATACGGAGGGGTTATTAAATGGTTTATATTAATGGGGAATGGATTGAAACTAATAATAAGCTAGAAGTAAAAAATCCTGCTACAAACGAAGTAATACAAAATATTTCAACTGTAGGTGCGCAAGAAACTGCAAAAGCTATAGAAAGCGCCAAAAATGCTTATAAATATTGGAAGAAAACAACAGCCGATGTTCGAATAAAATATTTAAAAAAAGTGTCCTCTCTTTTAAACGATATAAGTGAAGAACTAGCTGTCTTAATTACCAAAGAAAACGGGAAACCAATAACGGACGCTCGGATGGAAGTAAGAGATGGAATAGATTTTGTAGACTGGTATATAGAAGAAGCGAGACGCGTATATGGAGATGTTCTTCCTGCTTCGCATGAAGAGAAACAATTATTAGTATTAAAAGAGCCAGTAGGAGTATGTGCAGCTATAACGCCTTGGAATTTTCCGCTGTCAATGATTACTAGAAAAATCGCGCCAGCTATAGCAGCAGGTTGCACAATAGTGTTGAAGCCTGCATCCGCTACCCCTTTGTCAGCCATCAAGGTATTTGAGTGTTTTCATGAAGCAGGACTCCCAAAAGGGGTTGTAAATTTAGTTATTGGTAGTGCAAATAAAATAGGAAAAACTTTAACGGGAAGCAAAGATGTAAGAAAGTTAACTTTTACAGGATCAACAGTAGTTGGAAAACAATTAATGAAAGATTCTGCTGAAACTGTAAAGAATGTCTCTATGGAGCTCGGAGGGCATGCACCTTATATTATATTTGCAGATGCTGATATTGATTCTGCTGTCGAAGGAGTATTAGGGTCAAAATTTTCAAATTCAGGTCAAACTTGTATAAGTACAAATAGAATTTTTGTCGAAGAAAGTGCAATGAAAGAATTCTCACAAAAATTAACTCAAAAAGTGAGACAGTTAACGGTAGGTGACGGACTTGACGAAGAAACAAACGTTGGACCTTTAATTGATCAGAACTCGATGTCAAAAATATTAAACCAAATTAAAGACGCCGAGCAAAAAGAAGGTAAAATTGTAAATGGCGGGAAAAAAACAGAGGAACATAGAGGAGGGTATTTCTTAGAGCCCACTGTAATAGAAAATGCTAATGATCAAATGTTGATAGCACAAGAAGAAACATTTGGTCCTGTAGCTCCTATTTTTACTTTTAAAACTGAGGAAGAACTTGTTGAAAGAGCTAACCATGATAATTATGGTCTGGCAGGCTATTGTTATACTAGTGATTTGAGTCGAGGACTTAGAATGATGAATCAACTTGAGTATGGAATATTAGGGATTAACGATTCTGCTCCTACAGTAATCCAAGCGCCATTTGGAGGCGTGAAAGAAAGTGGAATTGGAAGCGAAGGTGGTAAGTACGGAATAGAAGAATATCTAATAGAGAAGTTTGTGTCAGTACAATAACAAACCAATAAAATGATTGAAAGCGTAGAAAAATACGCTTTTAATCATTTTATAGTAGACTGCGAAGATTGAGGGATAGGTATTAAACAAACTAAAAATTCGACATTACTAAATGCCACAAACAGCAAACGTTATCGTTTGCTGTTGTTAATTGCTATTATAATAACTGCCTTTAATTTAAGGCCTGCTATAACTTCTATTGGACCAATAGTTGGAGTAATACGGGAGGACATCGGCTTTTCTAATTGGGAAGTTGGCATTATTACTAGCTTACCTTTATTAGCGTTTTCCATTACCTCTCCTTTAGCATCTAAATTAGGTAATTCTCATTCAAACGAACTAGCAATTTTCATAGGATTAATTTTACTATTTTTCGGAATCGTAATCCGAACTTTTAACTCAATTATATTGCTATATTCAGGTACGTTTCTCACTGGTATTGGGATTGCTTTTTGTAACGTGTTGTTACCTGCTATAATTAAAGAAAAATTTCCAGATAAATTAAGTACGATAACAGGTATTTACTCAATTTCTATGGGTTTGATGGCTTCTTTTGCCTCGGCTTTAAGCGTACCTATTGCTGAAAAGTTTGGGTTAGGTTGGAAAATAGCGCTACTCGTTTGGGTTATGCCTGTTTTTGTAGGTATATTTTTTTGGATGTTTCTTCGTCCAAAAAAACAAAAAAATCATAAATCAAAAGAACAAATAACCTATAACAATAAAATTTGGAAATCGACTTTGTCTTGGCAAATATCTCTTTTTATGGGATTTCAATCTTTTTTATTTTATACGACTATATCATGGCTGCCAGAAATATTGCAGGATTACGGAGCCTCTATTTCATTAAGTGGTTGGTTGTTATCTTTCATACAGCTAATAGGTTTGCCTATAAGTTTTGTAGTCCCTTATTTTGCAGGAAAACTTTATTCTCAGTGGAGTTTAGTTTTTTTCCTTTCTTTATTCGGCATCTTCGGGTACGCCGGATTGTTAATAGGAAATTCTTACTTAGTGATGATAATAAGTGTTATGTCTATAGGAGTATATATAGGTGGAATATTCCCATTAGCTTTGACCTTATTAGGATTACGAGCACGCAATGCTAAAGAATCATCTGCATTATCAGGAATGGCACAATCAATAGGATATTTATTAGCCGCGTGTGGTCCCGTATTTATTGGCTATTTATATGATGCAGCTAATTCTTGGACGCCCCCCATAGTAACAATAATAGCTATAGGAATCGTAGTGATGATTCTAGGAAGTCTTTCTGGAAGAAATAAATATGTTTAAATTATTAACTTATTTTAGATTTTACACTACTAAAAGGAGTTGAATATATGTGCAAATAAATACGAACCTCCCTCAAAAAAATATAACATTTTATTTTGTACGACATGGAGAAACAATATTAAATGTTTTAAATAGAGCTCAGGGTTGGTCCGATTCAGTTTTAACTAAAAAAGGTGAGCAAAATGTTCGTTCAACAGGGAAATATTTAAAAGACATCCCTTTCACTACAATATACAGTAGCGATAGCCACAGAGCAACACAAACAGCTAAGATTATTTTAGAAGAAAATTTAAATTCTTCAAACCTTCATTTAAATGTTGATAAACGATTAAGAGAGTTTTGCTTTGGATCTTACGAAGGCAGTAATAGTACAAACATGAAGAAACAAGTTTTTAAATATCAGAAGGAAATCTACAAGCAATTAGATAATGATTTTTTAACTTTAGAAGATTTTTCAAACACAATTGCAATTTTGGATCAAATGAAGAATAAAAAAGATATTATATGGCCCGCTGAAAATCATAAAATGATTAAAGATAGACTTAGCGCCTTCTTAAAAGAAACAACAGAGCAAGCTGTGAAGAAAGGAGATGATAAAATATTAGTTATCTCACATGGTTTAAGTATACGTGCATTGTTTAATATTTTTGTACAAGATGTAGTTATCGATTATGAACTAGACAATGCTAGTGTATCTATTATGAATTATGATAAAGGCCTGTTTGGTTTAGAAAAAACGAATTATGTGAATCACATTAAATAATGTTAATTACAACGCTATTTTCTGCTTTAATAAAATGTTATGTGGTATTATTTATACATTTTAAAACCACAATAAGCTTGAATACTCGTATAAAACAAAACCATGTCAAGCTATCACTCTCTTACTTATAATTTTTTGGCAGCATCCAGTATTGTCTAAAGTTCACTATCATTTATTTTGGCGATAAACCAATGTAGTTTTGCATTCCTATATAAATAAATAGGCTAAATCACAGTATAGTTGTTTAATAATAAATGAAGAATTACTTCAGTGAAACAACGAATATTTGAAAAGCATGTTAGCATTAAAGATAAGTAGCATTGCATAAGTTATCCTTTTAATAAAAATATTTATGTAATATTCAAGAATAGTTTTCTTAACCAAAAATCTATTACAAGGAGGAATTGAAGTGCAATATGTTAAACTTAATAATGAACTACAAATGCCGCAATTAGGAATGGGTTTTTGGAAGGTTCCTAACAACTTAGTAGAACCTACTGTATCTAAAGCTCTGAAACAAGGATATCGCTCCATAGATACCGCAAAAGCTTATAAAAATGAACAAGAAATAGGAGAAGCTCTTAAAAAAAAATAACATTCCTCGCGAAGAGTTATCTATAACAACAAAAGTTTGGAATAGTGATCAAGGGTATAATAATACATTAACAGCGTTTAAAGAAAGCTTAAATAAGCTAGGTTTAAATTACTTAGATTTATATTTAATACATTGGCCTGCTCCGGGTTTTGATCAATATATTGAAACGTATAAAGCGCTAGAAAAACTTTATTATGAAAATAAAATAAAAGCTATAGGTGTTTGTAATTTCAATATTGAGCATTTAAAAAGAATTTTAAAAGAATGTAACGTGAAACCAGTATTAAACCAGGTTGAATGTCATCCTTATTTTCAGCAAAAAGAATTAAAAAAGTTTTGTGAAAGACATGATATCTTTATAGAAGCATATAGCCCTTTAATGAACGGACAAGAAATTTTAAATGATGTAGTCATCAAAAAAATTGCTAAATATCATAATAAAACATCTGCTCAAGTTATACTGCGTTGGCATATACAATCCAAATCGATAGTTATTCCTAAGTCAGTTACCCCTTCGCGTATTGAAGAGAACATAAACATATTTGATTTTGAGCTTAACAAAAGTGAAATGACTAAAATAGAGGCTCTTGATAAAAATTATCGTATAAATGATAATCCTTTAGAAATGAATAAAAAATAATTCCACTAATAAATTAACAAGCTTACGTTGCATAAATACTTTAATAACCCATCTTAAAAATCTAATAAGAAGTCATGTTATAAAATTCTGACTGAATATATTCTACATGAAACAAGCACAAACAAATTAAAGTACTAATTAATAGTCATATTAGGAGGGATTTAAATTTATTTTATAGGTATAGATATAGGAACATCATCAACTAAAGGAGTTATTATAAGTAAATCAGGAAAAGTAATTTGCGAAAGTAAAAAGCTTCATACCATTAATTACAAGACAGTTAATCAAGCAGAACAGAATCCAACTAATGTATGGTGGCATGAAACATTAGACATAATAAGAGATCTTTTAAAAGATTCTAAAATTTCAAAAGAGTGGGTAGCAGGAGTGGGCTGTAGTGGGATGTTCCCAGTCATTTTACCTGTAAACAAGAAAGGGGATCCTTTAAGAGAAGGAATATTATATAATATCGATACCCGATCTAAAGATCAAATAGAATTTTTACAAAAAAAAATAGAAAATAATTACCCGCCTGAAGCTATAAAAGGCCATTTAACTTATCAATCAGTTCTTCCTAAGATCAAATGGATAAAAGATAACGAATTTGACATTTGGTCTCAAACACAAACTATTTTAGATGCCAGAGGATACATTGTTTATAAACTTACTGGTGAAAAAGTAATTGATCATTATACTGCATTTCATGGTGGGTTTGGTTATTCTTATTCAAAAAATAACTGGTGTAGTAGAGATTTTGAAATATCGGGTATAGATATTAAAGTAATGCCACAAATTAAATGGCCATATGAGATAGCAGGGCATATAAATTCAGAAGCAGCAAAATCAACTGGGTTATTAAAAGGTACCCCCGTAGTTACAGGAACGGGAGATGCTTTATCTGAGATGCTTAGCTCTGGGATATATAAAACAAATGAATCAGTTTTACTTTATGGCTCCACAATGCCTATTATGACTATCGTCGAGAAAACTTCTTCATTAAATGATAAAGAGTATTCAGTTGCCCCAAGTTGGACAAAAAACAAAAACATAATAAGCTCAGGTGTCAGGAGTGGTATGAGCTCTTTTTCATGGCTTAGTAACCTAGTAGGTTATCAAACAGTTGAAGAGTTGTTTTTAAAAACTGAAAATTTAGATAAAATTAAATCCAGTGAAGAAGGACTATTTGCTTTCCCTTATTTTACAAGCCAAATAGAGCCTAAAAGTGCTTTACAAACAAGCGCTTCCTTTATTGGACTATCAAACAATCATAAACTACAGCATTTATTAAAAGCTTTAATAGAAGGTTTAGGATTTAGTCTTCGCTTAAGCATAGAGGAGGTACCAGATATACCTACAATAAAAGCAATAGGAGGAGGGGCTAGAAGTCCGCATATATTACAAACAATCAGTGACATATGTAATATTGAACAACAAACAATTAAAGATAACGTAGGAGCTCCTTTAGGATCTGCATGGTTAGTAGGATACGGACTCGGTATTTTAAAGGAAGATTCTTTGAAAGATTGGGTAAAAAAAGATATTGCGTACTTCCCTCAGGAAGAAAAAGTCATAACATATAATAAACTTTACAAAAAATTTAAAGAAGTAGTAAATCAACCGAATAAACTTCATAATTGTTCCTTCATTTAAAAAATTCAAAATGTAGAATATCACTACTTACATTGACATGTAAAATGAAAACTCTTATACCATCTTGAGTGAACACTTTTATTATTTAAAAATCCAAGGTGTTTATTGCAATTATATCGAGTTATCTTCTATGAACAAGCAACTCAACAAGTGAAATAGAATACACTCTTGTACAATAGAGTTACATTTAAATAAATATGATAATAATATACAGGTTTTTTAATTCACTATGCTTCTTTTTCCAATTTGAGTGTAACTCTATTTGTAATTTCTTTGTTTTAGAAAGTCATCTGTTTTCTAGGATTAGTGTTCTACTTAAAGGCTATTTTATCTTTGGCCATATAAGTAATGCAAAACCCTTTAACATTTATAAGCTCAAATATTTTTATAAGAATAAAGTATAAACCACTCATTTCAGTATCGATACCTTCCATAAGATCTTCCTTTACTTTTAAAAACTTTGGAATTGTGCAACTCAGTTTTTAATTTTAATTTTAATCTTAATAAATTACTATCGGTCCCTACTATAATAAACTTTAAAATATATAAAACAAAATTATCTTACCCTATGTTGTTTACTATAGAATAAATAACAAAACGCGTGTCTATAACTTGAAACTTTTAGACACATGAAAATAAGAGCTTAAAAAGCTCTTATTTTTTCCTTTCCATTGTTTAAAAGATAGTCTATAATATAATGTACATAATATAGTTATCTTTTAAACAAAGAAA
>Ga0079226_10003888_pt1 | contig 11438 bp, 9 predicted proteins | sample Poulit2014_FD_76345 | JGI IMG/M metagenome (GOLD analysis project Ga0079226, IMG submission 76345) | Agricultural soil microbial communities from Georgia to study Nitrogen management - Poultry litter 2014 | ecosystem: Environmental > Terrestrial > Soil > Agricultural land | place: USA: Georgia...
CGCTATCCCGATTGTTTCACCACGTTTATTAAACAATATAGCCCGTGAACTTGTCGTACCTTGGTCAATCGATAATATATATCGTTTCTCCATATAGTTAATTTCCTTTCATTTTTTCGACTATTTAACGCTTACATTTATTTTATCAAGTGTGCTTCTGATACTGCAACTGTTTATGACAATCTTTAAACAATTTTCTCTTGCCTATGGTAGCAATATCAAAAGTTCTATTATTTTATTAATCTTTTTCAAGTGGAAATTTTCGTTTTATCCACCAATATAACTCATATTTATTTTATGGCGACTTTTAGCGGTCGCCGCTGTCCGTTCATCTGAATAACGGTCTTCCCGGCGGTTCCATACGCTTTGAATTGCTTCAATAATGTGTGTATCAGTTTGCCCTGACCGAAGTAATGAACGTAAATCGAACCCACTAGAAGCGAATAGACACGTATACAATTTACCGTCTGATGAAACGCGGGCCCTCGTACATGATGAACAAAACGATTCCGATACGGAAGTAATAAACCCAACTTCACTTTTCGTGCCTTTATATCGATAGCGTTGTGCTACTTCGCCAAAATAACCCGGCTCAACTGCTTCTAACTCAAAGTTTTCCTGTAACTTTTGTAAAATTTCCTTCTTCGTGACGACTTTTTCATAACTCCAATCATTATCATTTCCGACATCCATAAATTCTATAAAACGTAGCGTAATTTCTCGTTCTTTAAAATAAGTAGCGAGCGGAATGATTTCTTGTTCATTGATCCCTTTTTGCACGACCATATTTACTTTTATATCAAATCCTATTTTTTGCGCTTGTGTAATGTGCTGTAAAACAATGTCCGGTTTTGTGCCGCGTCCATTTAATAATCCAAAGACTTTCGGATCGAGCGCATCTAAGCTGACATTTAATCGCTTTAGCCCCGCCTCATATAATGGTTTAGCGTATTTTCCTAGTAGTATCCCGTTCGTCGTTAAGCCGATATCTTGAATCCCTTCTATTTTTTCTAGCCGTTCTACTAAATGAGGTAGGTTTTCTCTAAGCAATGGTTCCCCACCTGTTAAGCGAATTTTATCAACACCTAATTGAGCAAACAGTGTAGCTAGTCGGTGTATCTCAGCAAAGGTTAACAACGAGGATGAAGATAAGAATTCATAATCATCACCGAAAATCTCTTTTGGCATACAATACGTGCATCGAAAATTACACCGATCGGTTACTGAAATACGTAAATCCCGTAGAGGACGACTAAATTTATCGACTGTTTTTTTCATGCTTTAAATCCTCCTCACTAATTTAATCTGTTTTTTATGAGTAACGTTATAGATTAGCATTATCTTGCTTTTTTCGAATTGTCTGGATTTCAACATGCATTATGTTTTCTCCTTCGATTACTTCACAAATGTAATTTACAACCTGACCTCCCATGTTCCCACACCTTGCTCCCCACCTAGCAGAAGTATCGTCACTTCCGCTCCTTTTGCATATCCCTCCGATTCGCTCGGAAAAGCAATTAAACAATTCCCCCGTGCAATAGAGGAAACCGCACTCGAAGCGTTAAATCCTGCCGAAACAACGACAGGGCCTCTGTCAGTCATGTTCCAAACTGCACGAATAAACTTAGCAAAGTTATTTTTCTGTGGAAAATCTTCCCCTAACGTTGCCTTCATATATGGAAGGTATGGGGATGAGCCGCCCATCATCGTAAGGATTGATGGCCTTGCAAATAATTCAAATCCAATAAAACAAGCAGATGGATTACCCGACAATCCGAATAACATTTGATCTCCCAGTTGGGCGACCGTCGTTACACTACCAGGACGCATTTTCACTTTGTTAAATAGCACCTTTGCACCTAGTCGTTCATAAATGGCAGGTATGTAATCGAAATCCCCTACTGAAACACCGCCTGTCGTAATGACAACATCTGATTTTTGAAGAGCTTTTTCTACTAAAGCTGTCGCCCGATCTAAATCATCAGCCATAATTCCTAACATATTAGCTTTAATCCCAAGTCGTTTCAGTTGTGCTTGAATCATCGGCCCGTTCGAATTACGAATTTTACCTGGCTGTAACGGTTCACTTACACTTAGTAGCTCTGTTCCCGTAGCAATCACACTTACCTTTGGCGCATTTGCTACTTTTACTTCGGCATATCCGAATGTTGCCAAAAGTGCAACGGTTCCTGGATGAATCATTGTTCCGGTTGGTATAAGTTGATCTCCTTCTTTAGCGTCTTCTCCTTGAAAAGAAAGACAATCACCCATTTTCACCGGCCTTTTTAATGCAAATCCGTCTGTCATTTCTTCCGTATGTTCTAACATTACAACCGCATTGGCATCATTAGGTAAGATAGCCCCCGTCATAATTCGATATGCTTCATTTTTTTGCAGAGGTCGTTCAGGTACATGACCTGCACCAATCGTACCAATTACTTTAATTATAATTTGATTAGAAGTTGTAGCATCATTTGTATCTTCTGCTCGGAGTGCATACCCGTCATATGCAGACCGATTAAATGGTGGAACATCATGTTTCGCTTTAATTGGCTCCTTTAGAATACGTCCATATGCGTGTTCTAAAGACACGGTTTTTGCAGGAAGCCGTAGCGTTGTATGGTCAATTACCTTTTGGATTGCTTCATTAACATTCATTGGTTCACGATAAAAACCCATGTTGACTACTCCTTTGTACATGAAATTGAGTACTATAACATACTTATGAAAAGTAATGGTCGAATATAATCCGATATATTCGTAAAAATCGATATAAGGGTTTCTAAATCAAGGGTCAGCTTTAGAAAGTAGAGACCATTAACTGGTTTCATTTTCTGAAACTGAAAGTCCCCAATAAAAAACCTAGCCAGTACTCATTGGCTAGATTTTTTATTTTTATCTTCAATTAATTGTTGTTGCAAATTTCGCATTGCCTCATCCAATCTTTCTGCTAATTCATCTAAAGCTTCTTTACGTGATAAATCTTTGTTTAAATATAACGGATCACCAAAAATGAGCCGTGGTTTTTCGCGACGAAGAAGCTCTTTAAAATTATTTGGACCAACATAGGCCGCAGGTACGATTGGTGATTTTGAATAACTTGCAATCGTAACGGCACCGCGTTTTAGCGGGACATCTTCAGTCGTTCGTGTTCCGCTTGGAAATATTCCAACGACCTTTCCATCTTTAATTAGACGCATTGGTGTTTTAATCGCACTTGGGCCTGGATTATCCCTGTCGACAGGAAAAGCATTTAAACCATTCATTAACCAACGTAAAAAGCGTGTTTTGAACAATTCCTTTTTCGCCATATAATGAACGTGCGTTGGATAAACAGATACACCTAGCCATAATATATCTACCCAGCCTGAATGTGTACACGCCAGGACATATCCTTGATTTTTCGGTAATTTATTTTTATCAAATTCTTTTAAAAAGCCGAATAAACTTAAAAATACCTTTACTAGATTTCGAGCAAATCCATACATGACATAACCTCTTTATTCCCATTATATTCCCTATTTACTTGCATCAAATTGTACCCTTACTTTTGTCAAAGGATGAATAAACAGCCAATGCATTAAACAATGATCCGAACTTTTTCAACAGGCATAGTCCAGACTTATTAGTCATTATTAAAAACAAACGATTTTTTAGTTTATAAAATTTGATTAATTTTACTTTATGTTATCAATTACTTCAACGAGTTCATTCGCATATTGTTCGCATATTTCTTCTGTTTTAGCTTCAATCATCACACGAATGAGCGATTCAGTTCCTGAAGGGCGAACGAGTACACGACCCGAGTTAGCTAATTTTGCTTCAACTTCTTTAATCGCATTTTTTAAACTTTCATCGTCCATTAGTTGGTCCTTATTTTCCACAGGGACATTTTTCAATACTTGTGGATAAATAGTCATACCAGCCGCTAATTCTGATAAAGTCTTGCCCGTTTCTTTCATAATATTTAATAACTGAATTCCTGTTAACATTCCGTCCCCACTCGTTGAATGTTCAAGAAAAATAACATGTCCAGATTGCTCTCCACCGAGTATGTAATCGTCAGCGACCATTTTTTCTAGAACATAACGGTCCCCTACGTCTGCTGTTACTACTTCAATTCCTTTTGCTTCTAATCCTTTATAAAATCCGAGATTACTCATCACTGTCGCGACAACCGTGTTACTTGGCAATCGTTTTTGTTCATGTAAATAGGTAGCACAAATATACATAATTTCATCGCCATCGACAATATTTCCATACTCATCAACTGCAATCAGCCGGTCCCCATCACCATCAAAAGACAACCCTATATCTAATTCTTTTTCTTTGACAAGTTGTTGCAATTGTTCAGGGTTATTTGAACCGACACCAGCATTTATGTTCGTTCCATTTGGATTATTCCCGATGACGTATGTTTCAGCTTCAAGATCTGCATATAAATGGGCTGCTAAACTAGATGTTGCTCCATTCGCACAATCTAAGCCGACGTGCATATTTTCAAAACTCGTATCGACAGTTTCTTGTAAATACGATATATACTTTTGCGATCCTTCATAGTAGTTGCTAATAAAACCGATATCACTGCCAACTGGTCGTGGTAGCGTATCCTCAGCATCCATCAACGTTTCGATTTTTTCCTCTTCCTCATCTGTTAATTTAAAGCCGTTTGGTCCGAAAATTTTTATTCCGTTATCTTCATAAGGATTATGCGATGCTGAAATCATAATCCCCATATCAGCACCCATTACTTTCGTTAAATAAGCGACACCTGGGGTTGATATCACTCCTAAACGCATGATTTCTGCACCACTTGAAAGTAATCCTGCAATGAGTGCCCCTTCAAACAGGGGACCTGAAATGCGCGTGTCGCGTCCAATTAATACTTTTGCCTTTTTATTATCTTGTGAATAAATATATCCTCCAATTCGTCCTAACTTGAAAGCAACTTCAGGTGTTAGACTTTGGTTTGCCACCCCTCTAATACCATCTGTCCCAAAATATTTACCCAACATATACATCTCCTTTTTATTCGTAAAGCGGAATGAATCACATATTTATGGAACCATCACTGTAACCGTCTTTATTTTCGATTCAAATGTGATTCCTTTAGGCCCTTCAACATTTAAGTCTATTTTATGTGTTCCTGTTGTTAAATCAGCAAGCTTTACAAACGCTTTAATATCAGACTTTTTCAAATTGTCTATTGTATCATCTAATCCAAACGCTTCGATATCTACTTTTTCATTCTCCGGTTCGACAATCGTGAATTCTAAATCTTCTTCTGCTTCACTTTCAATCGTCACATCATCAAACGATTTCTTTTTGTTTACAGTGATCTCCGCTTCGATAAATTCATCATTTGTTACTGTACCTTCAGGTAAATCTAATTCCAATTCATACGTACCGGATTGCGTTACTTTACTTAAATCAAATGGCTTCGTACTTATACCATTTACTTCCTGTAAAATCGTCCGCTTACCAAATATATCTATTTCTTCAGCAGCATCGATTGATTCAATTTCTAAATCCTCCGGTAAATCACCTTCTGTTTCAATAGTTAAAGGGACCTTTTTGCTCGGTCGTTCTACTGGAAGTGAAACTGTTACACTTTCCGGTTCAATCCGAACATTCAAATCATTCCCTTGAATATCGTATACGCTTATTGGTAATTCACGATTTCGGATTGGTTCTTTTAAATCAGCGACATCAATAAACACTTTCACCATAGCTACCTGCTCGATGACTGCTTCAGAGCTAATGAGTGTCACTGTTTGTGGATTGATTTCCGGTGTCCCTATTTCATATCCAAGTGGTAATTTATCCTCATTCACAATATCCACTTGAACATTGAATTCTTTCGCTGTTCTCTTTTCAATGACGACATCAATTTCTTTAGGTTCGATATAGGCCGTGACATTATCAGGTAAGTTTTCATATTCAACCTCTACCGTATGCTCACCTTCGCCTAGCTCCCGAAGATCAACGAATACATTAAAGTTTAATTGACGGATAATCGGTGTTAATAAACTCGTTCGTCCTTCAAGTGTCACCTTCACCTCTTCAGGCACACCGCTAACGACGTACTGATCGGCATCTATTTTAATACCTAAAGGAACGTCTTCAAGCACCTGCGTTTCATTAGTAGCACCAATTGGAATACGTGAATCATCTTGTGTCACATTCGTTTCCACAGTAACAAAAAGATATAAAGTGATGGCAAAAGCAAGGGAGATAACCCTAATAAACCATTTACTTTGAAATAATCTATCCATTTTTACGTCCCCTCCAATTGAGCGGGTTAACGTCTGTCTTTAACGTTTGCTTTAAATTATTCGTTAGAGCAGTGACTAACTGTTCTTCTGTTACATCACGAATTAATTCACCGTTTTTCGTATATGAAATAGCTCCGGTTTCCTCGGAGACAATAACCGTTAATGCATCAGTTACTTCGCTAATACCGAGGGCTGCCCTGTGACGTGTTCCAAGATCACGCGAAATCGAAGCACTTTCTGACAACGGTAAATAACATGCCGCGGCGATTATTTCATCCCGTTTAATAATAACTGCACCATCATGCAATGGTGTATTCGGGGTAAATATATTCGTTAATAATTGGTTAGTCAGGTTAGCGTTGATGGGAATGCCTGTTTCAGCATATTCACCTGTTCCCGTTTCTAGCTCTATCGTAATTAGCGCACCAATCCGACGTTTAGCCATGTATAATGTTGAGGCAACGATAGATTTTACAATGTTATCCGTGATTTCATCCTCTGATAGCGTGCTTCGCGCAAAAATACTTCCACGTCCTAACTGTTCGAGCGCACGACGTAATTCAGGTTGGAATAAAATAATAATAACGAGAAAACCCCATAAGATAGCCTGGTTCGTTATCCACTGGATTGTTTTTAATTCAAATATAATACTTAAACCCCAAACAATAACAACGACGACAATTCCTTTTAATAATTGAATCGCCTTCGTCCCTCTAATAATCATAATTAATTTATATAATACATACCAGACGATCGTAATATCAACGACGACCCGGAGGATGTCAACTATGTCTAAGCTCCCTATTAACACAGTGCCACTTCCTTTAAATTGACATTTTCACTAAATCTATCTCATATAGGCATTAAGTAATTGTTCCATATTATATTATAACGAGCTTGTTAATGTATTATAACACAATTTGTTTACTTACCTATATAAACATTGTTTCAGTTTGATTAAGTCATAATAAAAAATCCACTACATTTATTGTAATGGACTTTTGCAGCATCGTATTCTTCTTTTATATCTATTTTGAACATTTAACTTTATGTGTCTTTTGTATATTTAGATTATGTGTCCTGATTTATGTGTAAATTTAATACTAAATTTCTTCAGAAATCTACTTCCGTGTTATTTTCGTTATTTACACAATCATATGGACTTTCTTAATCCTCAATTACAAGGTTAAATTAACTTTTCACCAAACAACGACCCCGTTAAAGCGACAGCAAGATCTGCCGTTTTATTCCGCTCATCTAACATCGGATTTACTTCGACAAATTCGGCTGATGTGACAACTCCTGCTTCAGACAACATTTCTAAAGCGAGATGACTTTCACGGTATGTCAAGCCCCCTATAACTGGCGTTCCGACACCCGGGGCTTCTGAAGGATCAATGCCATCCATATCAAAACTGACATGAATACCATCCGTTTTATCCCGTAAGTAATCAATCGTTTCTTCCATGACACGGGGCATACCAATTCGATCAATCTCATGCATCGTGTACACTTTAATATTTAATTCCTTTAATAGTTCTTTTTCACCGTCATCGAGGTCGCGAATCCCTATTAGAACAACGCTTTCCGGTTTTACTTTCGGATGGTTTTTTATTATTGAAGTTAACCGTTCGTCACCTAACCCAAGACTGACTGCTAACGGCATTCCATGAATATTACCCGAGGGTGTTGTTTTATCTGTATTAATATCGCCGTGTGCATCATACCAAATTAGACCTAAATTTTCGTAATGATGACTCACACCCGCTAGCGTTCCAATTGCGATACTGTGATCTCCACCTAATATGAGCGGAAAGCGACCTAGTTTCATTTGTTCATCAACTTTTTTCGCTAACAATTCATTCGTTGCCACTACTTCTTTTAAATTACGTAATTTTATCGCATCATTCGACGTTCCTGTGACACGATTAGGTCGGGGAACATCGATGTTTCCCAAGTCATGAATAACATAATTCAATTTCTCCAAACGTTCAATAATTCCTGCATATCGAATGGCACTCGGCCCCATATCTACCCCTCGGCGTGTTTGACCTAAATCCATTGGGACTCCAATAATTGAAATTTCTTTTTTCATTTTCCCCAACCCCCTAATCCCTATTGTACCGGATAGGAATAGGATGACTCAACTGGACAAAAAAATGTATATTTATTCACATCGAAATCTGTTCGATGACAACTGTACCTTCATGGTCAACAGCAATCGATAGAGGTTGAATATGATGTTCTATCCACCGTTCATAGAGCTCTTTTTCACTATCTGTTTCTGTTTGTAAAAAGGCTAGGCCACAATCTCCACCGCCGGCTCCTGATAATTTGCCAGCGCCGTTCAACTGTTCGGCTACTTCGCTTAATAATGCAAGCTTTTTTGTTTCAACAGGGATGCCTGCCTTCTCACCTAATACAGCTAAAGCATGGCGATTTTGTTTAATTCCGTCAAAAAATAAAGTTCGATTTTCCCGGGCGATACTTTTTAATATGACATGTACCGCTTTACGGCTATTAATTAAAAATCGTTCGTATGCATCGCGATTAGACTTTTTTAATTTAGCTATTTCACTAACCAAACTTTTCGTTGAAGCTGGTTTACCTGTCCAACCGATACAAACTTGAATATTTTCAGGGAACTTAATTTGTTTTATATGTAAATAACGCCATTTCTTCTGAATGACGGGGATAATTTGTTGCGATTTTGCCAACTCATATTTTAACCAGTTTGCTTGGAATGATTGATAGTGAATAACACCACCATACGTAGAAGCAGCAATATCTGCTCCCGACCCGCTTCCTTGCGTGCGCACATGGGCAATCGCGGCTAATTTAAAAATCAAGCTGCGCGCTGGACGGTATTGCAAGAACCTTTTTAGAATAGCAGTAATAACTGACGTTACAACTGCAGCACTAGAGCCTAAACCATATTTCGCACCTGTTTCTTCATCATCTAACTCACTTCTAACTGACATCGAAAAAGGTGTAGTTTCAATTTCTTTTTCTTTTAAATACGTTAACGCTGTCGTAAGTGCGGATGTGACAAATTTAAGACGCGGACTGAAATTATCAAAAATAACACGTTCACCATTGAATTGCCACGTTAGATTATACAATGCAAAATTTTCCGAAGTGAAAGTGTAGGAAGTATGATCTGCAATCGTCGTATAAACATAACGATCAACTGCCATCACAATTAAAGGATGCCCCTTTTCTAAAACGGCAAATTCGCCTGCAACCATTAATTTACCTGGTGTCTTTACTGTTATCTTTTGCTTCAATCTCGTCCACTCCTATTTGTAGGAAATACCTTCTCCTACTTGACTTACGATAATATCCGTTACCCCATCTACTTGGCGGATTGTATTCAACACTTTTTCTTCATCTTGTGGTTCATACAATACTTTAACGTTAGGACCTGCATCAATCGTAAAATAGGCTAACGTCCCATCGTTTCGTAACTGCTGTACAGTTTGCATGACAGCCATTGTTGAATCTTGCCAATACGTAAATGGCGGGGTTGCACCTAATGTAGTCGCGTGCATTTTTAAACAGTTCGCTTCGGCAATCGAGCCAACCTTTTCAAAATCCTTCGCTTCAATTCCTACTTTTATATCTCGTAAATCTTTAGGAATACCAGCCAACCAGCCGTCATAAAATAAAGATGTATCAACTGTCAGCTTCATACCATCTCGACTTGAAACGTCTTTTTCTTGCGCTGTTAACACAACGGCAGCAATACGCAAATCCCAATGTTCTTGTGGGGCAATCTGAATTGCAAAGGAATCCGATCCATCGTCTAACTTACCTTTTTCCCATTCGACAAAACCGCCATATACTGATCGACATGCCGAGCCAGATCCCTGGCGAGTAAACTTTGAAAGTTCTTCATTCGATAAGTCTAGATTTAATGCCTTCGCGGTTGCAGCCGCTAAAGCGGCGAATCCGGATGCTGAAGAGGCAAACCCCGCTGCTGTCGGAACATGGTTAGTCGAGTCGACTTGTGCATATAAACCAGCTTTCCCCGTATAGCTTCTAAATAAATTCAAAAACTCTGTTACCCGTTCATACGGTATACCTGATACTGTTTCATTGTTTAACATAAAAGTATCTTCAGTCAATTGCTCTTGAAAATGGACAGTCGTTTCCGTATATAAACCGTCTAATGTAACAGACAAACTGTTATTCGTCGGTAAAATAAGTGGTTCATTTCGTTTTCCCCAATATTTAATTAACGCGATATTCGAATTAGCTCTCGCCGTTGCACGCATTGATTTTCTCCTTTTTATATTTCTAATGTAATGTGCAAGAAATCGGTTATCAACCGATTTCTTTTCAACGTATTTATTGTCATGTAGATTTTTATTGTGTCAGTCAATTCTTTTATATTAGCTACTTACAGCTAACGTAAATTAACCTTTTAAATTGTAATTCCAAACAGCGTCCGCTCCGCATTGACGAAGTTTCTCACTTAAAAGCTGTGAATGGTCTTTATCTTTTGCTAAAGCAATAATACAACCACCGTTACCACCGCCTGTTAACTTCGCCCCTAGAGCACCCTCTTGTTTCGCGACGTGAATCAAACGGTTTAAACTTAAATCACTCACACCAATTACTTCTAATTCCTTTTGTGCTTCATCAAGTAAATTACCTAATATTTGTTTACTCGATTTTTCTAAAGCTTCGCGCGCTTGGAACGTAATTTCACCAATTCGATTCATCGTATCGTTCACTTTTTGCGGTGTACTTTTAATTAGACTTGTCACGGTATCGATTGCCGATTTTGTATCTGCCATCCGACCAGTATCCGCAACGACAAAATGAAACTCGCCATTTGGATGAATGTAATCAATTGGTTCCTCACGCTTATACCAAATCGGACTTTTTGATGTAATCGTTAAAGGATCAATTCCACTTGGCGCCCCATGTGCAAATGTTTCGGATATATTTGCTAATTGTAATAAAATCTCTTTCGTATATTGTTCGTTAGAATATTTAAACAGCGATTTGACAATAGCAATCGCAACTGACGCACTCGAACCGAGCCCTTTTCCTGGAGGAATTGAGGAACGAATTCGAATGAGCAGGTCTTTATAAGGTATTTTTAACAATTTTAGCGTATGCTTTACAGTATTAACGATACCCGCCAATGAAGTC
>Ga0079226_10003889_pt1 | contig 11436 bp, 8 predicted proteins | sample Poulit2014_FD_76345 | JGI IMG/M metagenome (GOLD analysis project Ga0079226, IMG submission 76345) | Agricultural soil microbial communities from Georgia to study Nitrogen management - Poultry litter 2014 | ecosystem: Environmental > Terrestrial > Soil > Agricultural land | place: USA: Georgia...
GTGATAACTTCTAACGTCGTTATTCGCTGTTCGTGGTTCTGCCAAATGGGCATGTCGTCCACATCCTTTTCATTCATTATTAACCCCCTAACATAAGATTTTCTCGAATTTCCCCGTAAAAAATACGCCTATTAAGCGTTTGTTTCTTTCTTATTCTCTTTTGGCTTGCCACCTCCCTCATGTAATTGCTTATTCTCCATTTCTAATTCTTTTATTTTTTGTTGTTGACTAGCGATAATCGCTTCTCGATCAGCTATTGTGACACCCATATTACCTATTTGTCTTTTTAACGATTCTTCAAAATAATCAGGTTGCTTATTTTCCATTATGCTGATTCCTCCAATTTTGATAATCTTTTTTCAATATCCATCGTTAAATCATAATGTTGCTGTTGGGCGCGGGCAACGTAATTCAAATAAGAATACAGATCAACGCTGTCGCCATCAGCAAGAAACTGTGATGGAGATTCTTCAACTAAAATACCAACTTGCCAGTGATCAAGCATTGTTGATTCTCCGCCTGTAAGCCGTTTGTATTCTACTATTCTTAATGAGTTGATAACTTCAAGTGCATCGTCTTGTAACTCTTTAATGTCTCTTTTCTGGTTCGCACGGCTGGATTGTCCGATATTTGATGCCACTATAGGCAGATAATTATCATTTTCATCTGCGACTCGAACACTAGCATTCCTAGGGTTAAGATAAATACGTCCGTTATTTGTTTCTAATGCAAGCCTAGCTCCCGATCCTATAGTCAGCCCTCGAGATTCATGATATCGCGTACTGTGAAATTCGATAAAACCAGAAGCGTCCATATCGGCGTGATCTCCGTTACCATCCCTGAATGTAGATATGCCATAGTCATTGAAATAAAGCGACCAGTTTTTATCATCATTCCTAGCGCGGACTTGGCCATTTTGAATCATCACCCTTACTTGGTTATCACCGGACTCACCCATCCAAGTACGATCATGTACACCTCTCGACACAAGTTCTGATCCTCTCAATCTGATAAACACATCATCAGATTCCTTAGAGACAATTTCTGCCCCCTCAATATACCCTCCGTATATCTCACTCCCATGCATCTCCACAGCTTCAATTAATATCCCTCTCAAAGTACCAAACACACCAAAATCGGCATTAATACCCTCGTGCGTGATGGCTGACCGATACGTTTTACCACCATCCCGGCTAAAACCTAACCCGTCTGTGTTGAATCTCATGTATTCATTCGGATTACTTCTATTGATCCCGATGATCTCACCTGCGCCATAGCTAAAGTGACTATCTAGGTTGCCATTTATAATGTCAGATGCCCGTTGAATTGCATCATCTAGCCAACTTTTTTTAATTTTCTTCCTGCCGTTTTGAATATCTCTAAAATCAGATAACGTATCATATTGCTGTGTTTTATAACGTGTGGCTATACCTTCATTGCCTAGCGTATATTGAGCATCAATAATGTTGCCTTCCCAATCAAACGTTTCATCAATTTCAACTACTCTAACCTGCTGATTCTGATTTAAGTCGGTAACGTATAGCCATACCCTGTCACCTTCCTCAAATTGCATTTCTGGATATCCGTTATTAGTGAGATCGACTGCTGTTATTGTTGTGGATATTTTATAACTGTTTTCAACTTGATTTTCGACTGCTTCAGTTAATGCATCCTTATGCTTGTATGAACCATCACGAATTGCAGGACCTTCAATATATCCCTGTTTATTGACCAACGGAGAAACATACTCTACCTCTAATTTATAATCAGCATCTTCTTCGGAATCGTCTTTATCACCAAAGCCACGCGCCCATGTATGAAAACCGGATCCATCAACTTCAATAGATACATCTTTGATGTTTAAATCCTCATGCAGAATAACGTCCTTGTCAGAACCGATTAAGCCATGAATATAGGCTTGTTTACCTCTTATGACATATTCGCCTTTGAAGCGATCAATACCATATAGGAAGCGCTCTGTTTTGCTTTGGTTGGCTTGGTAATTCAATGTGTTGGCAGCAAGGTTATCCGCAAGTACAAAATTGTAACCTGTACCCTCGAATAACTCCCTAAAATAAGATGCAGGTGTTTTAGATTTATCTTCTAATTCATCCTGTAAATAATGCCCGTTCAAATCTACGAAGAATGATAATACGGCATCCACACCTACATTAAATTTATCTCCATCAAGTGCATATGTCGGGCTTGTTATCGTGTACCATTCACCTTTAAAAAGTATTTTCCAACCAAATTCAATGTCATGGAGAAAGTCAGCATTAATATCGTCATATAAAAAGGACAGCGATATTTCACGCTGCCCGTTAACTCGTTTCTTTCTATTTACTTCTGCCATTGCAGGGTATTCTTTTCCTTTTAAATCGAGTAAGAATAATGATGGTTGTCCTTTGATTTTGTTCACCTCCAAATTAAAAAGACCGACTAAATTAATAGCCAGTCTTAATGTTTTCTAAATATTCATTTGTTCGTCTTATGTTCCAACGGTTCATTAAATGTTATTCGCAACAAGCACTTTTCCGTCATTCGAATCGTTAAGTGAGAATCCATTTGCTACGTTACCAGTAATGCTTGTTTTTGTTGTGTCATCGCTCCAGGCTACACCTTTATCAAGATGGTTTCCACTAATGGCAATATGTGAGTTTGCGCCCTCCATTTTAATAGACTGTTCGGTATGGTTGTTTTTAAAGCTATTTCCATTAATTGTCGCTCTATCTACCCCCTTCATATAAAGAGAATCCTGTGCCGAATTGGCTACCTGGTTATTCCCTATTATTAAATCCTGAATACCTTTATTTCTTGAGTCAAAATTGAGCAATGGCGCAACGTTCGCACCATGATCTTGTAAAGAATTTCCAACGATGTGAATTGCCTCGAAATAGTACGGACTTTCATCTAAGTGAACGTGTATCAAGCTTTCTGGGGATTCGTATGCAGGCCCGTTTGCACCCTCGATGTCATTTCCGATAACTTGTAAGTTGTGCATATCAGAGTTTTCAAGATACAAAGCTCGCAAGCAGTACGATATGTGATTTCCAGTCAAGTTCTGTTGATGGACGTTTGTGTTGTCCCAAAATACCCCATAACCGGAATTATTCCAGATATTATTATTAGATAAGATAAAGTTTCGATTAAGCCCGACAACTTTTATGCCATGTCTTAAGTTGAATAGGTGACACCCATCAACACGCAATCCATAAGTCCCATCAAACACAATTCCGTTCCCTATATAACTTCCTTTTGACGACCCAATTCTTAGGTCTCTGATAAATGGGTTCATTTCCGTATATGATAACTCTATATTTAGAGGCTCCCGCGGGTTTGCGCTACCTGTAGTTTTACCTCCTTTATATTTTAAAACATCAACATCGCTGTCCTTTATTTCTATCAGCGAGTTTTGCCCCTCGATGCCCCTAACCTTTGAAACATCAGCAGTCACCGTTCCGTCAGTAACATATATTTTGTTTGGTTCAAATACCAATATGTCGCTATCTGCGTAATCGAAAGCATCTTGAATTGTTTCCTTGTCACTTTTACCTTCGCCACCAAAATCTCCGACGAATACTTTGCCACCGTGCTCTCGATTCTTTATAACACCAACAGAACGATAGTCTTTCGCCATTGGTTCGAACTTATATCCATATGTCTCTAAACTCGTTGATGCTCCCCCTAATTCTACTTGCATAAAATCAGGAGCTTGTTCATGTCTAGCTACATAGACTATCATAATATAATCGCCGTTTTCTGTTGTAAGAGTGAAGGTGGTTTCGTTGTCCGAATAATATTCTCCATCTCGAACAAACCGCACCGTGTCACCTGTTTTTGGATATTTTTGTGTGAAAGCTATTCTGAATCTGTTACTTTTGGTTTTCGTCAAAGTATAAGTCACGTTTGGTTTAACAGGTATAATAGCACTCTTGTAATCTTCGCTTTGAATGAAGCTTCCGCCTCTATCAGTATTATCTTCAATATAACCATTGACATAATCACCTTTAAAAAGATTTTTTCCTTTTCTTATGTTCGGTGATTTTACATTAAAGCTAATGTCTAAATCGTATTCCTTGTAAGGACTTGGAAATCCTCCAACTTCCACCATAGCATCAGGCTCGGAATGGTTGTTTGTTGTCCAAACAATAATATATCTTTCTTTATCCGTTGTCTTGAAGGTGAAGTAATCGAAATTATCGTCATATGGTGAAGTTGTTGACTTATCTGATCCCCCTTGCTTTATCCACCTATTCAACCTCTCCCCGTCTTCTGGAAAGCTTTCGTGTCCGGCGATAGAAAAAATATCTGTTGTTTTATTGCTACGTTGAATTGTGTACGTTGTATTCGGATTGACTTCTAAGATAAAGCCCCTATAGTCCGAGTCGTATAAAAGTTTAGGATTATCATCTCCGCCTCCGATAGCAATTCCAATGTAATTGCCATCAAATAAATTTTTACCTGTCCCAAGAAAGGTTGTTTTCCGAGGATCAACAGACTTATTCGCAAGTTTTTTCATTGTAATGCTTTCGTTAGCAGGAACGGAATTTATTGGGGTCTCTCCTGCCATCTGTTGTAAAAAATCATCTGACATGTAGGTTTGGTCTAATTTACCTTTATTCTTATTAATATCATGTACAGATACTTCGCCATGACTTATTTTATCTTTCTCAGTATCCGCCAAAGACGAACTAAGTCGGTTGTCCACTTCATTGATTGCAGTCGGGTCAATGTCTTGTATTTCTTTCCAAATTGAACCATCGAAACGATAAATCTTACCATCATCCCTTGTCATTCTTGTTTCGCTATTAGAAGCATTGGAAGGTAAATTATCGAATGTATCTACTGGCTCGCCCCAATTTATCTTTGCCGAATCCACTACTTTGTCGAACGCTTTTTCTGTTACCGTATCGACTACATTACCAAAATCATCATATAATTCTTTAAAATTACTGTTCATTTTATTCAATTCATTATCATTAAAAATAGCTTTTATCTCTTTTCTGGCCATTAACTCACATCCTTTTAGTAATACTTAAACCTAAAATCAAAAGTTATTTTATACTTGGGCAATCCGCTGATTTTAAATTTATTGATGCCTTCTTTTAATATTGGATAGTATCTGTTTGTTCGTTCCATGATAGTTGTCTTATTCAACCTCACATCATGACCGTTGAATATAATCACGTCACCAGGCTTTAATTTCCAATCACTATTTTTAGTGGGGTTATACTCCCACTTACCGCCTGTAGCATCGTACAATATGAAACTAGTAACATTCTGTTTTATTTCAATTTTAATTTCACAATTATCTTTTTCCTGTATTGTCTTTAAAGGAATACCAGCGTTATAAATATTAAACTCGCTAGCATTCTCATACTGATAAATTAAATTATCTGGTGAAACATCAATACCCATGCCGAATGACCAATTTCCATTAGCAGGGATTCCGTTATGCTTGTGTAAATCCATTGTTTTAAAGCGACTTATCCAGTAGGGATGACCGTCTATCTTCAATGGTATATCGACAAAAGCATACGTCTGTAAGTTATCTGGACGTTCCGGCACGTATTGATCAATTACTCTAACTTTCATTAGCTTGTTACCTTGCAAGGATTCTGTTACGTAAAAAGCGCCTAATCCTCTAAAAAAGGAATAGACGCGATCTCTTTTTAGTCTGTAATCTGTTGCATTCATTGCTTTAATTCTTGCGCTTAATGTCATATCTCGATCAGTATCTCGCACACCTGTAATGATGTTGCCGGGTCGTCTAGGGATGTTGTGTTGCGTTGGTTCCTGTCCTATTGAAGATACCTCTAAATCCAGTCCCCGTAATCCGTAATCAAGATCGTCCACAGGTAGAGGTACTGGATTGAAGTTTAAATCGTATATTTTAAAGTGATCATTCACGCGAAAGCACCTCCTGGCTTGCCTGCGAATATGTCATGCTTAGTAGATTGCCTGGAGTCCATCTTGTTATATGAGCGTTGAATATCTCCTTCTGATAACACTGTCTTTTGTTCAATGTTACGGCTGGACATAACAAGTTCGGTTAACAGTTGTACTTGTTGTTTGAGTAATGATAATTCCTCTGAATTACCACTATTACCGCCACCACTCACATTAGGCAATTGTTGTGGATGCTTATTACCGCTTTCGATATCTTTACCAGCAAGTGCTAACAGCTTCATGGCATCTGTCCTACGTTTAGGATCAGTAGGAATAACCCACTCCGGGAATCCGCCTTCTGCCAATTCATACAAACCACTGTTTTTAACTAATCCACCACTAGCAAACTTACGTCCGCCTCTTGGACCCCATCCTCTTGTTCCGTATGGTAAATCTCTGCGCCAAGTTTTATTATTGAAAAACGCTAACAACTGATCATAACCGAAATAGATATTACCGTGACCAGGCATTTTGTAAGCAGCGAATGTCTGCGGGATATACTGTAATAAACCACGTGCAGGATTTCCGCTTAATGTGTTTATATCCACAACGTTAGGAGACTGGACAATCTTCTCATTACCGCCCGACTCACGATTGATTTGAGCGATAATACCGTTTACGTGCCTACTAGTAATAGACTCATTCATTCGGGCTGCTGCTTTACGGATGTTAGGAGCCCATGCTTTAGCGCCACCTGATGCGGGGCCTGAAATGCTTTCTAATTCATCATCTTGCGTTTTCTTAATGAATCCGACAGCTTTATCTTTAACGTAATTAAATCCGCCTTTAGTCATCTCGCCAATTGCAGCAGGGAAACTAGGAATTTCTACACCCATTGCTTTTAGTCCTGCATTTAACAAGGCTTTTGGTGCATCGTTATAAATATCTAATCCCGAGCCTATTCCGGACGCGGCCTTTCCTAGCGCTCTGTTAGTTTTAGAATCGGAATATTGCATAGCTTCTCCGCCTAGGTTTAAGGCTTTGGCTACGTCTTTGAAGTTTATACCCCACGCATATTGTGGAGTTAACGCTTCTCTTGTTTCGGTTGCCGACCACACCTGCGTGCCTTTTGGCATATTTGGTATTAGTGTTGGTTTTGCAGGACTTAGTGAGAAGTTTCCTTTCGGGTCTCTCATTAATTCCGGCCCCGAATTGGAATTTTTCCCGTCTCCCACTACGGCCGCACCTCCGGGGTGTTTTCCTTTCGTCCCCTTGGCATACCAATTCAAACTAGTAGCAGGATCCCAACTCCAACTCTTATCAATTCCGAATTTCTTCAGAACCCACTTAACAGCATCGATAACGCCATTGACGCCGGAAGCTATGCCGTCAACCATTTTCCGACCAATTGCCAGCATCCCGTCTTTTACTTTGTGTGCACCTTCGACGATTTTTGATTTCATGTTCCCTGGCATGTTCTTCACTTTGGTAATCATGTCAGAAACATAACCAAATACATTATCCTTAATGTTTTTAAATGTTGTCGTGACGCTATCTTTAAATCCATTGAATTTTTTAATCGCCCAGTTAACACCATTTTTTATAGGGTTGACAATGTTATCTTTCGTCTTATTCCAAACTCGTTTAGCCATGTCACGTACGCCAGTAAATATATTCGTAGTATTGTTTTTCAAATTTGTAAATCGTTGTTTGACAAAGTCGACAATACCCTTTATTACCGTTTTAAAGAATGAAAGTATCGCATTCCAAATCCTAGAAATAATATTTCTGATTGCGGTTGTGATTGTGGTAATCGTATTACTCATTGACGTAAAGCGATTCTTAATAAAATCCACTATCCATTTTATAACTGTGGAAAACACGCTACGAATGCCCGTCCACATTTTACTAATTGGACTACTAAATAACTTTATAAAGCTAGTTACACCTTTTAATAGTTTTCCAAAGAATGATAGTTGGACGAAGTTCCAAACAAACTCAATCGCTCCCGAAAAAATTTGCTTGACACCTTCCCACATCTTTGAAAAGTCACCTGTGAATAATCCTGAGAATGTTTTTACCAATCCCATGATTACATTCAAACCGCCATTTATAACACCTTTGATGTTCTCCCACACCATTTTGACAACTGCAAGCACCGCTTTGAAAGTTAAGTCAAATATGCCTTTAATAAGTGGTAGCGTAAACTTAACAGCACCTAATACAGCGTCCAGTACTGGCTTAACAACCTTCCATATGCCACCGAACACATTTGAAAAAGCCTGCAGAAAACTTGATCCTTCACTATCCCAAAATGATTTCATTTCAGAAATTTTTTCTTTAGAAAAGCCAACAATTGCACCTATGGCTTTGGAAACTAGGTCGCGCATAGTATTAAAGGCATTTTTAATACCGTCAACCATCGATAACACTGATTCGTTAGTTGTCAAAAACTCCTTAATTCCCGATACAGCGTTTAGAAATGCATCCTTTAACTTGTTTACTGTTCCGCGAAATGTGTCTGATTTCTTATAGGCTAGTGTGAATCCTGCGGTCAATGCTGCTATTATTCCGACTGTGATACTGACCGGCCCTGTAAAAGCCACGAATCCTAACCTCAGCCATTTAAGCAATCCGCCTGCTTTGGCAATACTCGTCATAACTGGCGCGAGTGTGGTTAATACATTACCCAATAAACTAATCAGCAAACCTCCAGCGACTAACACGGGTCCAATTGCCGCAGCGAATGCAGCCATCACAACTGCAGCCACCCTCAATTGTGGAGAAAGATTGTTTAGCCAATCGACAAATCCCTTGACTTTCTCGGCGCCTTTCTTTAAGGCTGGCTCCATATCTTCAAAAATAGATATTGCGAATCCCTCTATACCCGACTTGATTTCACGTAAAGTTCCGCCAAGACCGCCTTCCATAATATCAGCCATGCGTTGCGCTGCACCTTCTGAATTACCAATAGCGTCAGAAAGATTGTTGTAGTCATCCTCAGTTGTATTAATAATTGCGAGCGCTCCAGACATTGCCTCTTTACCAAATATTGTGGCCGCCGCAGACGCTTGTTGTTGTTCGCTTAAACCATCGAAAGACCCACGTAAATCTTGCATTATTTCGTCAAAAGTTTTCATGTTACCTTCTGAATCAGTAAGAGATATACCGAGATTGTCCATTTCGCCTTTCATTTCTTTGGTTGGTTTGGCAAGGTTTGTCATCATGGTACGAAGTGCCGTTCCTGCTTTTTGACCTTTAATACCATTATCACTCATAAGCCCAATCGCTTGCGCTGTATCCTCTACCGTATAACCTAATGAACCCGCTACTGGTGCAACGTATTGGAAGGCTGCGCCTAATCCAGATACGTCAGTGTTAGCATTTGCAGATGCCTGGGCAAGCACGTCAGCAAAATGACCACTGTCTTTCGCTTCCATGCCGAATGCTGATAAAGAATCGGTAACTATATCACTTACCGAAGCAAGGTCTTCTCCCGATGCAGCAGCAAGTGACATGACGCCATCTATACCACCAATCATTTCTTCTGTATTCCATCCCGCAAGCGCCATATAATTTAAAGCTTCCGCGCTTTCGGATGCCGAATACCGTGTGGTGGCGCCCATTTCTTTGGCTTTCTCTCGCAATTGCGTAAGATCATCACCTGTTGCACCGGAAATCGCTTGTACTTTTCTCATGCTATCATCAAAATCTATTCCGGTTTTAGCCGCAATGGCTCCCATTCCCACAAGTGGAGCAGTTACATACATAGACATGGACTTACCCACGGATTTCATTTTGTCGCCTGCAGCAGTCAGTTTAGTTCCGGTTTCCTCGAATGTTTTCCCAAGCCTGCCCCAGCCTGATTCGGCGATACGTTGTTGTTCTTTCATCTGTTTTAATTCTTCTGTCACGCCTTCAACATAGCGTTCAAGATTATTTAGTTCCGCTGATTCCCGATTGTAAGCACGCGCAGCCTTTTCAGCTTCTGCCGAGCCTTCACCGTGTTCGTTGACCATTTTTTCATAGTTGCGGCGAGCTTTTTCCGTTACTTCTTTTTGCACTTCTAGCTTTTTATTCAAACCATTCAATCGCGTTTCGTATTTCCCAATTGATCTATCACTACGATCAAAGGCAGACATATTAGCGCGCATTTCAGAGTTAACGGTACGTAACTTAGATCTTAAGTCAGTTAATCCGCTATCAATCTTCATTGTGTCTAAATCCAAGCCTATGGATAATCCTTCTATTCTTTCCGCCATTTTTTACCTCCTTTCTGTGGAGATATAAAAATAACCTTAACCTCCGAACGCGGAAATTAGGGACTTGCTTTCCTTAGTTTTATTGCGTTCTTCCATTAGGTCAACCATGAAATTAAATGGCATATCCATAATTTCGTTTATGTCTTTTCCTCTTTCAATTAAATCCCGTATAAGATTGTCCATGTATTCTTTTTGTTTCTTCCAACTGAAGTCCTCAACACTCAACCCCTTTTCTTGTTGTTCAGAAAAGCTTGTGTTTCATCTGTCTGTTGCCCTTGTGCCACGAATAAAATTTGATCTTGTAGTGTTTGAATTGCATCTGGTGCATGTAAGCCATCCATTAACTCTTGCTTGGTAAACTGATCCTTGTAAACTTTAGTAGCTATAAAATCCATAAATTGATCAAAAAGATCACGTTCTTTAACTTTTCCACTCTCCGCCGTTTCGGATAAATCCATGGCCTCGTACACTACTGACATTGGAATAAAAACGGGAGTCCAATATTTTTCTGTGACGACCTCTCCCTCTTTTACGTCTTTCACTAGTTCGATCATATTTCTTTTTAAGTTAGCCATTATTCATATCTCCCTTTTTATATAAAAATAGAGCAGGGAATATATCCCTACTCCTTAAACTTCTAACGCTTCTAATCGTGAAATGATATCGTTGTATTGTTCTTCTGTTCCGAACCCATCAGCGCCATCAGCACCCGCTGGACCTCGTGCTCCGTCTGTACCAGCAGCGCCCGGGTCACCTTTAGGGCCCGCAGGACCTTGAGGACCCGTGTCGCCTTTGGCTCCCTTTGGCCCGCGTTCGCCCGCGCCACCACTAGCTTGACGAACTACTTTAGCAATACCGCCATTTTTTACGGATTCAGCTACATAGCCGAACCCTTCACCTGCTACGACCATTCCGTTTTCTCCAACTTCAACAGTAGCACCTGCTATTAAGTCGCTTCCCGATTCGATTTCCCAAACAGGACTGTCCTTAATCGTCACAGATACCTCTTTGTTGGCTTTTAATTCTCCGGTTGATCTAAAGTCAGGAGTTTCACCTGCGGTCGTTACAGCGATGGTTAAAACATCATTACCGTCACGCGTTTCTGTTTTCAGGGATAACAAGCGATTCCCTGGTACATCTTCTGTTACAATTGCTGTGAAATTTGCCATTAACCTTCAACACCTCCGCCAGCGCCTTCGTCTGGATGAGGTACACCAAATACCGCTTGGAATAAAGCATCGCGGTTGGTTGTTTCGCCCTTCTCATCAACTGCGAACAAGACTGA
>Ga0079226_10003891_pt1 | contig 11431 bp, 8 predicted proteins | sample Poulit2014_FD_76345 | JGI IMG/M metagenome (GOLD analysis project Ga0079226, IMG submission 76345) | Agricultural soil microbial communities from Georgia to study Nitrogen management - Poultry litter 2014 | ecosystem: Environmental > Terrestrial > Soil > Agricultural land | place: USA: Georgia...
CGCGCCTGCACATCGGCGTGCACTTGCGGCAGGGCCTTGGTCTGGGCGACCACGGGCAGGAAGTTCGCGTCCCCGCCCCACCGCGGCACGACGTGCTGGTGCAGGTGGGCGGCCACGCCGGCGCCGGCGACCTCGCCCTGGTTCATCCCGATGTTGAAGCCGTGCGGGGCGCTGCTCCCCCGCAGTGCGGTGATCGCCTCCTTCGTCAGCCGGGTGAACTCCACGGTCTCCTCGTCGGTGAGGTCCACATACAGGGAGACGTGGCGGTAGGGGCAGATCAGCAGGTGTCCCGGGTTGTACGGGAAGAGGTTCATCACGACGAAGCAGTGCTCGCCGCGGTGGACGACGAGGCCCTCGGGGTCTTCCTTGCCCGGTGACGTGCAGAAGGGGCAGCCCTCCCCCGCGTCCGTGCTCGGGCGCTCCCCCTGGACGTAGGCCAGCCGGTGCGGGGTCCACAGCCGCTCGAAGCCGTCGGGCACACGCGGCAGGTCCTCGGCGGACTCGCTCTCCCCGGGCGGTGGCTGGTCCACCCCTTCGCGGTCGGGCCCGCTCATGCCTCGCCCGCCGGGAGCGCCTCCGCCGGCGCGCTGGTCACCTGCTCCTTGGACTCGATCGCCGCGCGCACCTTCGCGATGGCCTCGGCGATCGGCACGCCGTTCTCCTGGGAGCCGTCCCGGTAGCGGAAGGAGACGGCGTCGTGGCTGCGGTCCTCCTCGCCGGCGATGAGGGTGAAGGGCACCTTGGACTTGCTCGCGTTGCGGATCTTCTTCGGGAAGCGGTCGTCGCTCTCGTCCAGCTCCACGCGGATGCCCTCGGCCCGCATGCGCTGCAGCACGTCCCACAGGTAGTCGGCGTACTCGTCCGCGACCGGCACCCCGAGCACCTGCACCGGCGAGAGCCACACGGGGAAGGCGCCGGCGTGGTGCTCGACGAGGACCCCGATGAAGCGCTCGATCGAGCCGAACTTCGCCGAGTGGATCATCACCGGCTGCTGCCGCGAGCCGTCGGCCGCCTGGTACTCCAGGGCGAAGCGGTCCGGCGCGGGCTGGTTGAAGTCGTACTGGATGGTGCTCATCTGCCAGGTCCGGCCGATGGCGTCACGTGCCTGGACCGAGACCTTGGGCCCGTAGTAGGCGGCGCCGCCCGGGTCGGGCACGAGCTCGAGGCCGGTCTCCCGGCAGACCTGCTCGAGGATCGCGGTGGCCTCCGCCCAGTCCTCGTCGCTGCCGATGAACTTGCTGCTGGCGTCGCCGTCGTCGTCGCGCGTGGACAGCTCGAGGTAGAAGTCGTCCAGCCCGAAGTCGCGCAGCAGTCCGAGGATGAAGTCCAGCAGGTGACGGATCTCGTCGGGCGCCTGCTCCTTGGTCACGTAGGAGTGGCTGTCGTCCTGGGCGAAGCCGCGCACCCGGGTCAGCCCGTGGATGACGCCGGACTTCTCGTGCCGGTAGACGTGCCCGAACTCGAAGAGGCGCAGCGGCAGCTCGCGGTAGGAGCGGCCCCGGCTGCGGTAGATGAGGTTGTGCATCGGGCAGTTCATCGCCTTGAGGCGGTAGTCCATGCCGTCCACGTCGAAGGGGGGGTACATCCCCTCCCCGTAGTACGGCAGGTGCCCGGAGGTGTGGAAGAGGCCCTCCTTGGCGATGTGCGGCGTGCCGACGTACTCGAAGCCCTCCTCGATGTGCCGGCGGCGGACGTAGTCCTCCATCTCCCGCTTGATGACCCCGCCCTTGGGGTGGAAGACCGGCAGTCCGGAGCCGATCTCGTCCGGGAAGGAGTAGAGGTCCAGGTCCCGGCCGAGCGTGCGGTGGTCCCGCTTCTCGGCCTCGGCGAGGCGCTCGAGGTAGGCCTTCAGCTCCCCCTTCGTCGGCCACGCGGTCCCGTAGATCCGCTGCAGCTGCGGATTCTTCTCGCTACCGCGCCAGTAGGCGGCGGCGCTGCGCATCACCTTGTAGGCATTGCCGATGACCTTGGTGCTCGGCACGTGCGGGCCGCGGCACAGGTCGCCCCAGGCGCGGCTGCCGTCGCGGCGGACGTTGTCGTAGATCGTCAGCTGCCCGCCGCCGACCTCGACGGAGGCCCCCTCGGCCGCGTCCTCGGAGGCGCCGCCCTTGAGTCCGATGAGCTCGCACTTGTACGGCTCGTCGGCGAGCTCGGCGAGGGCGTCCTCGTCGCTGATCTCGCGACGCACGAAGGTCTGTCCCTCGTTGATGATCCGCTGCATCGCCTTGTCGAGGGCCTTCAGGTCCTCGGGGGTGAAGGGCTCCTCGACGTCGAAGTCGTAGTAGAAGCCGTCGCGGACGGGCGGGCCGATCCCCAGCTTGGCGTCCGGGTTGATCTGCTGGACCGCCTGGGCGAGCACGTGGGCGGTCGAGTGCCGCAGCACGTCCAGCCCGTCCTGCTCCTCGGCGGTCACCGGCTCGACGGTGTCGCCGGCGGCGACCTCGTGGGCGAGGTCGCGCAGCTCGCCGTTGACGCGGGCCACGAGGACCGCACGGTCTCCCTCGAAGAGCTCCGCCGCCGTAGTGCCCTCGGCCACCGATCGCTCGTCGCCGGCGACGGTGATGCTGATCTGGGCGGGCACGGTGCTTCTCCTCGGTCGGGACGGGGTGTCCGGACGGACACCCCCGAACTCTATCGCCGCGGTTCCTTCAGGCGCGAAGGCCCGCTGGGGCGTGGGCCTCGAAGGAGGTTGAATGGGCCGCATGCACATCTCCCGGATCGGCCTGACCGTGCGCAAGGGCGCCCGGCACACCGAGCTGCCCTCCGTCCGCCTGGACCGCACCGGACCCGTCGGCGACCGGGTCTTCTGCCTCGTCGACCCGCAGCAGGGGCGGGTGCTGCGCACCGTCGCGCACCCCCGGCTGGTCCTCGTGGAGGCCTCCTGGGACGGCACCGTGCTGCGGACCACGACGCCCGAAGGGGGTGAGGTCGCCGCCGAGCCCCGCCCGACCGGGGAGGAGGTCGTCTTCGACTACTGGGGGCGGGAGGCCCGCCTGGCGATCCAGGACTCGCCCCACGCACGGCAGCTCGGCGAGTACCTCGGCACACCGGTGCTGCTGGGCCGGATCACCGCGCCGGGGATGGTCGTCTACGGCGGCTCGGTGAGCCTGGCCAGCACCGGGGAGATCGCCGGCCTCGGCGAGAGCGACTCCGCGCGCTTCCGGGCGACCTTCACCATCGACTCCGAGGAGCTGCCCGACCACGGCACCGAGCTGGCGGTCGGCGAGGCCGTGGTCCGCGTGCGCTCGACCCTGCCCCGCTGCCGGGTCATCGACATCGACACCCGGACGGCGCGGATGGACACCCGGCACCTGGCGACCCTCGCCGACCGGCCCCACAAGGCGGGGGAACTCCCCTTCGGTCGGGACGCGGACGTCGTCGTGCCGGGGACGGTCCGGGCCGGCGACCCGGTGCGGCTCCGTTCGCAGAACGACTGAGGGTCCTTCCCGGGCACGCGGCTGCCTCATCTGGGATGGTGGTGCGCCGCACCGAACTGATGGAGGCATTCCATGCACGTGATCTGGGGGCTCGGCGGCATGGTCGGGCTGCTGCTCATCGCCGTCGCGTTGTCGACGAACCGCTCCGCCATCCGCCTGCGCACCGTGCTGCCCGCGCTGGCGATCCAGGTGGCCTTCGGGGCGCTCGTCCTCTTCGTCCCGTGGGGGCGTGACGCCCTCGCGTGGGTCTCGGACGGCTTCCAGGGCGTCATCAACTCCACGAACGAGGGCATCGACTTCCTCTTCGGACCCCTCATCCCCGGGGAGGGCAAGGGCGTCGTCTTCGCGCTGCAGGTGCTGCCGGTCATCGTCTTCTTCGCGTCGCTGACCGCGGTCCTCTTCCACCTGAAGATCCTCCAGCAGGTGGTCCGCCTCATCGGTGGCGCGCTGCAGAAGGTCCTCGGCACCGGGCACGCCGAGTCCACGAACGCCGCGGCGAACATCTTCCTCGGCCAGACCGAGGCCCCCTTCGTCATCCGCCCGTACCTCTCCTCGCTGACCCGCTCCGCCCTCTTCGCGGTCATGGTCGGCGGCCTGGCGACGGTCGCCGGCTCCGTCCTCGTCGGGTACTCGCTGCTCGGGGCGAACCTGGACTACCTCATCGCCGCGAGCTTCATGGCCGCCCCCGGGGCGCTGCTCATGGCCAAGATCGTCGTGCCGGAGGAACCGGAGAACCTGGCGCGCGAGGACTTCGAGCACGACCCCGACCGCGAGGAGCACGTCGAGCACGGCGGGCTCGAGGTCGACGAGGACATGGAGTACCGCAACGTCATCGACGCAGCCGCCTCCGGTGCCGCCGACGGCGCGAAGCTGGCGATCAACATCGGCGCCATGCTGCTGGCCTTCATCTCCCTCATCGCGCTGCTCAACGTCATCCTCGGCGGGATCGGCGGCTGGTTCGGCAACCCGGACCTGAACTTCGAGACGATCCTCGGCTATGTCTTCGCGCCGGTCATGTCGATGATCGGTGTCCCGTGGTCCGAGGCGGTCTCGGCCGGCTCCTTCGTCGGGCAGAAGGTCATCGTCAACGAGTTCGTCGCCTTCAGCGACTTCGGCCCCGTGGTGGAGACCTTCTCCCCGCGGACGCAGGCGATCATCACCTTCGCCCTGACCGGCTTCGCCAACATCGGCTCGTTGGGCATCCTGCTCGGCGGGCTCGGTGGCCTGGCGCCGAACCGTCGCGGCGACATCGCCACGCTCGGGCTGCGCGCCATCGCTGCGGCCACGCTGGCGAACCTGATGAGCGCGGCGATCGCGGGGATCATGCTCGGCTGACCCGACGCGCCCCCACCCCGGCCTACCGGTGAGTAGCCTGTGCGTCATGGAGCCGCCCTCGACCGTCACCGCTGACGGCCCGGACGCCGGTGCCGGGCCCGCGGCACCCGTCAGCCGTGGCTGGATGACCCGTCTCGGGATCGCGGGCACCGGACTCTTCTGCGGGTGGTTCGGCCCCATCCAGGTGCTGCTCGGCCTGCAGGCGGCCGCGCTGACACCGGACCACAAGGAAGCCACCCTCACCCTCGTCACGGGCATCGGCGCGGCGGTCTCGACCCTGGCCAATCCCGTGGCCGGGGCCCTCAGCGACCGCACGCGCTCACGTCTGGGACGTCGGGTCCCCTGGATCGTCGGTGGCGCGCTCGTGGGGGCGCTGGGGCTGGTGGTCCTCGCACTCGCGCACTCCGTCCCCGCCATGGTCCTCGGCTGGTGCGTCGTGCAGGCCGGGCTCAACGGGACCCTGGCCGGCCTCACCGCCGCGGTACCGGATCTGGTCCCCCTCGAGCAGCGCGGTCTCGTCAGCGGTGTCATCGGCATGACCCAGACCCTGGGCATCGTCATCGGCACCGCGGTCGCCAGTCTCGTCGCGGGCATCGGCGCGGCGTACCTCGTCCTGGCCGTCCTCGTGCTCGCGGCGATCGCCCCCTTCGCCATGCGCTCCGGGGACCGCCCGGTCACGGGACGGGTCCGCCCGTGGCCGGGCCCCTGGGCCTTCGTCGCCGGCTTCTGGATCTCGCCGCGTCGCCACCCGGACTTCGCGTGGGCGTGGCTGACCCGGTTCCTCGCGACGATCTCGAACTCGATCTGCACCTTCTACCTGCTCTACTTCCTCACCGACGCGGTGCGGGTCGAGGACCCGGAGGGAGGCGTGCTTGTGCTGACCCTGATCTACGCCGCGGTGCTCGTGGCCACGGCCATGGTCGCCGGGGCGGCCTCGGACCGGGTCGGCCGGCGCAAGCCCTTCGTCATGTGGTCCGGGCTGCTGATGTCCGCGGCCGCCGCCGTCCTGGCCTTCGTCCAGACCTGGCCTGCTGCTGTCGTCGGGGCGGTCGTCCTCGGTGTGGGCTACGGCGTCTACATCTCCGTGGACTTCGCGCTCATCACCCAGGTGCTGCCCAGTGCCGGTGACCGGGCCCGCGACCTCGGGGTCATCAACATCGCCAATGCCCTCCCCCAGGTCCTCGCGCCGGCTCTCGCCGGCCCGCTCATCACGTGGTACGCCGCCCACTCCACGTACACGGCCGGCTACCGCACCCTCTACCTGCTCGCGGCGGCCTTCGGCGTCGCCGCGGCACTGCTGATCACCCGCATCCGAAGCGTCGACTAGGAGTCACCGTGACCGACCAGCACCTCGCCGACCTCGTCCTCGGCACCTCCACCGCCAGCTACCAGATCGAAGGGCGCGTGCGCACCGGTGGCCGCGGGAGCAGCATCTGGGACGACTTCTGCGAGGTGCCGGGAGCGATCCGGGACGGCTCCTCGGGAGAGATCGCCTGCGACAGCCACGCCCGGTGGGACGAGGACGTCGCGCTGCTGCGTGGGCTCGGCGTGGACGCATACCGCTTCTCCATCGCGTGGCCGCGGATCCAGCCCGAGGGCTCCGGGCCGGCCGAGCCGGCCGGCCTCGACTTCTACGACCGGGCCGTGGACCGGTTGTGCGAGGCGGGGATCGCCCCCTTCGCCACGCTCTACCACTGGGACCTGCCCTCGGCCCTGGAGGCCCGCGGCGGGTGGATGGAGCGGGCGACCGCCGAGCGCTTCGCCGAGTACGCCGCGCTCGTCGCCGAGCGGCTCGCCGACCGGGTGGCGATGTGGCTGCCGGTGAACGAGCCCGTGGTGCAGACGATCTTCGGCTACGCGCTCGGCGTGCACGCGCCCGGGCGGGAGCTCGGCTTCGACGCCCTCGCCGCGGGGCACCACCTGCTCCTCGGTCACGGGCTCGCGACGCGGGCGCTGCGTGCCGCCGGTGCCGCGGGGGTGGCCACGGCGAACAACCACACCCCGGTCCACCCGGCCTCGGAGGCGCCGGAGGACGTGGCCGCCGCGGACCTCTACGACACGATCCACAACCGTGCCTTCGCCGAGCCGATCCTCCTCGGGGAGTACCCGAACGGCATGGGAGAGGGGATGCCCGGGCCGGTGGCCGAGGACCTCGCGGTCATCAGCGAACCCCTGGACGCCTACGGCCTGAACTACTACAACCCGACGGTGGTGGGTGCGCCGGGATCCCCCGCCGTCACCGCGGCGGTCGCCGCGGACCCCGAAGGGGTGCCGCTGGAGGTGCCCGAGGGCATCCCCTTCGCGCTGGCGCCCGTCCCGGCCGATGAGCGCACCGCCTTCGGGTGGCCGGTCGCACCGGAGGGGCTGACCGAGCTGCTCACCGGGATGCGGGAGCGGTACGGCGAGGCGCTCCCGCCCATCCACGTCACCGAGTCCGGCTGCTCGACGCAGGACGTCCTCGAGGGCGGAGCCGTCCACGACGAGGCCCGGATCCGATACCTGGACGCCCACCTGGGCGCGGTCTCGGAGGCCATCGAGGCCGGGGTCGACGTCCGCGGGTACTTCGTCTGGTCGCTGCTGGACAACTTCGAGTGGGCGGAGGGCTACACCCAGCGCTTCGGCCTCGTGCGGGTCGAGTTCGGGGACGGCGAGCGGCGCCTGCCCAAGGACTCCTACGCCTGGCTCCGCGACCGGATCAGCGCGCTGCGGGGATGACGGGGACGCCCCTGCCCCAGAAGAGCACGCGGTTCAGGGCCGCGATGCCGCCCCAGAGGCTGAGCACGACGTGCCCGACGCTGATGATCCCCCAGATCGTGATGGGGATGCCCACGGGGAAGAAGTGCTCGCTGCCCCTGCCGCCGATGACGAGGAAGACGAGCACGAAGTGGGTGAGGACGAGGACGATCGTGAGCACGAAGTAGGTCAGCCCCCAGTTGGCCGCGCGCCGACCGTTCTCCGCCGCCAACGGCCCCTTGTCCGCCTGGGCGCGCCCGACGAAGTACATCGTGAGGCTCGCGATCACGCTGCCGAGGAAGGGCAGGCAGGCCAGGACGATCAGCCCGAGGAACCACGGCAGTGCGCCGGTCGCGGGGCGGGCGGCGGGCGGCGGCTGGGGCGCGTACTCGGTGCTCACACCGGTGAGTATGCCTGTGCCGTGCGGCCGGGACGCCGAAGGGGGTGCTCGTGCCGCTGCGGCGCGAGCACCCCCTTCGCCTCCCTCGGGTCGATCAGGCCTGCAGCGTGAGCACGAGGTGCTCGGTCTCCGGCGTGCGCGAGCTGCGCAGTCCGGCGACGAGCGGCTCGGCGGCGGGGTCGACGACGAGGTCGACCTTCGCCGGCAGCAGGACCGGCTTCTTGAACCACACGTGGCTCGTGACCGCACCGCGCGCCCGCGGGCCGAGCGCGGCCATCGTGCGGGCGTAGGTCCACATCCCGTGGGCGATGGCCTTCGGGAAGCCCATCGCCTTGGCGGTGAGGGCGCTCATGTGGGTCGGGTTCACGTCACCCGAGACGAGCCCGTAGGTTCGACCCAGGTCCCCGGGCAGGCTCCACTTCGCCGTCGCCGCCCCGGTGGGTACCGGCGGCGGCTGCTCCCCACGGGAGGCATCGGCGTCGCCGCGGCCGCGGGAGAGGTACGTGGAACGCCCCTCCCACACCCGCTCGCCGTCGACGTCCACCTCGGTGACCAGGTCGAGCACCCGGCCCTTGGGGTGGTCCCGCAGGCCCTCGGCGCGCACCGCGATGTCGAGGGGCTCCTCGAAGTCGATCGCCCGGTGGGTGGTGATGACGTTCTCCAGGTGCACCATGCCCATCAGCGGCAGCGGGAAGTCCTTGCGGGACATCAGCTTCATCTGCAGCGGGAAGCCCACCACGTGCGGGAAGGTGTGCGGCAGCTGGTCGGAGTTCTCGAAGCCGCAGATGCGCTCGTAGTCGAGCAGCTCCTTGCGGTCGACCCGGTGGCCCTCGAGCCGGAGGGTGGTCTCCGGCAGCGAGGACCCCGACTTCTTGCCGGACAGGGCCGCCGTGGCGTAGATCTGCCCCAGGACCGGTCGGCGCTCCAGTGTCTCGACAGTCATCAGGCCCCCAGCATCATCTGGCCGCAGACCCGCACGACATTGCCGGTGACGGCGCGGTTGGCGTCCCAGGAGAACCAGCCGATCGTCTCGGCGACGTCGAGCGGCAGCCCGCCCTGGCTCAGCGAGTTGGTCAGGCGACCGACCTCACGGGTGGCGAGCGGGATCTTCGAGGTCATCTCGGTCTCGATGAAGCCCGGGGCCACCGCGTTGACGGTGATCCCCTTCGCCAGGATCTCCGGGTCGCGGGCCAGGCTCTTCGTCATGCCGATGACGCCGGCCTTGCTCGCGCCGTAGTTCACCTGGCCACGGTTGCCCGCGATCCCGGCGATCGAGGAGACGCACACGATGTGGCCGCCGTCGTTCATGGCGGGCACGAGCGTCTCGTTCATCCGCAGGATGGAGAGCAGGTTCACGTTGAGGACCGAGCCCCACCGGTCGGCGTCGGTGTTGACGAGAAGCTTGTCGCGGGTGATGCCGGCGTTGTGCACGACGATGTCGAAGCCACCGTGCAGCGACTTCGCGTGCTCGGCGATCTTCTCCCCCGCGTCGTCCGCGGTGACGTCGACCTGCAGGGCGGAGCCGCCGATGCGGTTCGCGACCTCGGCCAACGGCCCGCCGGCGGCAGGGATGTCCACGCACACGACGACCGCACCGTCGCGGGCGAGCACCTCGGCGATCGCGGCGCCGATGCCGCGGGCGGCGCCGGTGACGACGGCGACCTTGCCCTCCAGCGGGGCGTCCCAGTCCTGCGGCTCGACGACGGTGCCGACCGGCTCGCGGACGGTGATCACCTGTGCCGAGACGTAGGCCGACCGGCCCGAGAGCAGGAAGCGCACGCTGGCCTCGACGCTCTCGTCGGCGCCCTCCGCGACGTAGACCATGTTCGCGGTGCCGCCGTGGCGCATCTCCTTGCCCACTGAGCGCACGATGCCCTCGAGGGACCGGCGCACGGCCGCCTCCGCGACGTCGTCGGTGTCCTCGACGGGGCGGCCGACGACGATGACGCGACCGGTGGGCGCGAGGGTCTTCAGCGCCGGGGAGAGGATGCCGCGCAGCGTCTCGAGGTCGGCGGGGGTCTGCGCCCGGGTCATGTCCACGATGACCGCGGCGACCGAGGTCGACGGCGACGTGGCGACCTGCAGGCCCTCGGCGGCCAGCGACTCCTTGAGGAGGGCCGCGACGGGTGCCTCTCCGTGACCGTCGATGAGGACGGCGCCGTTGAGGAGCGGCGCGCCGGCCTTGTAGCGGCGCAGCTTGGTCGGGCGGGGCAGCCCGAGCGCGTTGGCCAGCTGCTTGCCGACACCGGAGTTGACGAACTTGCCGTAGTCGAATGCCATGTGATTCTCCTTGGTCTGCTTGGGGTGGGGCTGCTCAGGCGCCCTCGAGGATGGCCACGACGCCCTGACCGCCGGCGGCGCAGATGGAGATCAGGCCGCGGCTGCCCGCGCCCTTCTCGTGCAGCATCTTGGCGAGGGCGGCGATGATGCGACCGCCGGTCGCGGCGAAGGGGTGGCCGGCCGCGAGGGAGGAGCCGTTGACGTTGAGCTTGTCGCGGTCGATCGAGCCCAGGACGGAGTCGCGGCCGAGCTTCTCGCGGCAGAACTCCTCGTCCTCCCACGCGGTGAGCGTGGAGAGCACGGTCGCGGCGAAGGCCTCGTGGATCTCGTAGAAGTCGAAGTCCTGCAGGGTCAGGCCCTGCCGGTCCAGCATGCGCGGGATGGCGTAGGCCGGGGACATCAGCAGGCCCTCGGCACCGTGGACGTAGTCGACCGCGGCGGCCTGGCCGTCGACGAACCAGGCGAGCGGCGTGAGGCCGTTCTCCCTGGCCCACTCCTCGGACCCGAGCAGGACGGCGGAGGCGCCGTCGGAGAGCGGCGTCGAGTTGCCCGCGGTCATCGTCGCGTCCGGGCCCTTGCCGAAGACCGGCTTGAGCTTGGCCAGCTTCTCCATCGAGGAGTCCGGCCGCAGGTTCTGGTCGCGGGTCTGCCCCATGAAGCTGGTCATGAGGTCGTCGTTGAAGCCCCGGTCGTAGGCGGCCGCCATGTTCTGGTGGCTGCGGACGGTCAGCTCGTCCTGGGCCTCGCGGGTGATGCCCCACTTCTTGGCCGTGATGGCCATGTGGTCGCCCATGGACAGGCCGGTGCGCGGCTCGACATTGGCCGGGGTGAGGATGCCGAGGTCGGTGATCCGGATCTTGGCGAGGGCCTTCAGCTGGTTCTTGGTGCCCTTCGCCCGGTTGACGGCCAGCAGCTTCTTGCGCAGCTTCTCCGAGACCATGATCGGCGCGTCGGAGGCGGTGTCGGCTCCGCCGGCGATGCCCGACTCGATCTGGCCGAGGGCGATCTTGTTGCTCAGCAGCAGCGCGGCCTCGAGCCCGGTGCCGCAGGCCTGCTGCAGGTCGAACGCGGAGGTGGTCGGCGCGAGGGCGGAGCCGAGGACCGACTCGCGGATGAGGTTGAAGTCCTTCGAGTGCTTGATGACCGCGCCACCGGCGACCTCGTCGATGTGCTTGCCGCCCAGGTTGTAGCGCGCGACGAGCCCGTCGAGGGCTGCCGTGAACATGTCCTGGTTGGACGCCTCGGC
>Ga0079226_10003892_pt1 | contig 11427 bp, 13 predicted proteins | sample Poulit2014_FD_76345 | JGI IMG/M metagenome (GOLD analysis project Ga0079226, IMG submission 76345) | Agricultural soil microbial communities from Georgia to study Nitrogen management - Poultry litter 2014 | ecosystem: Environmental > Terrestrial > Soil > Agricultural land | place: USA: Georgia...
AAATAAAACAAATTCTACAGAATTGGAAATATGTAAAAAAAAAAAAAAAAAAGAAAAGGGGAGATATTATTATGAAGTCTATTGTATTATTAAGTGGTGGAATGGATTCTGGAGTTTGTTTAGCTTATGAGAAAGAGTTGGGGCACGAAGTCTTGGCTCTTAACATAACGTATGGACAATCTCATCCAAGAGAAATTGAAAAGGCAAAAGAGTTAGCGGAGCATTATGAAGTAGAGTATATGGAATTAGATCTGACAGAAGTATTTAAAGATATGAATTCTTATCTAACAGGCAAAGCGCAAGCAGATACCTACGTACCATTTAGAAATGGAATATTCTTAGCGATAGCGGTAGGTATAGCAGAAGATAAAGGAATAGAGAGAGTAGTAATAGGTGCACATAAGGAAGATGCAGGAGGATATCCAGATACAACAGAAGAATTTATATATCAAATATCTATAGCAGGAGAAGAAGGAACTAAGAATAAAGTAAGAATAGTAGCACCATTTGTTAATGTCACTAAAGACTTTATTGTAAAAGTAGGTACAGAATTAGATTTTCCATTCGAAAAAACTATAACGTGTTATAATAATGCAGAACCAGCTTGTGGTAAATGTAATGCTTGTAAGTTAAGAGCAGAAGCTTTTAGGGTAGCAGGACAAAAAGACCCAGTAGTAAAATAATGTCTTGATATTTTAGGGTAGATATGTTATTATAATAATTAAGGAGGATGGTAAAATGTTAAGAGAAAGAAAATTAAACTTTCTAAATGTATTGTTCGTAACAAGTATAATGGCGTCAAGTATAATGGCTACTAAATTATTTAGTTTATTTGGAGTAGCGATGCCGGCAGGAGTAATTGCATTTCCAATTACATTCTTAGTGACAGATGTGGTGAATGAGGTTTGGGGTAAGAATGAAGCTAATAACACAGTGAAATTAGGATTCATTGCGAATTTAATGTTCGCGTTATTAATATCCCTAGCGAGAATACTTCCACCATTTGAGTTTTGGGAATTACAGCCAGAATTCGAAGCATTATTAGGAAGTGTACCAAGAATAACTCTAGCAGGATTAATTTCATATGTAATATCTCAAACATTAGATGTTCACATATTCCACAAACTAAAAGTTAAACACGATGGTAAAAGGTTATGGATTAGAAATAATGTATCAACTATAACTTCACAGTTAATAGATTCCTTCACATTTATATTTATAGCTTTTTACGGAACAATGCCTTTACCAGAATTAATTAAAATGGCGTTTATGCAATGGTTAGTGAAAGCAGTATTAGCTTTACTAGATACACCGTTCTGTTACGCTATGGTAAGATGGTCAAAAGAAGGATAAGACTTTATGTCTTATCTTTTTTCCTCTTATGTCTTGATTTTATAATTCTTCTAACTTATAATATAGATAAGAAGGAGGAAGATATAAGATGAAAGTGTTTTTAATCTATGGAACATATAGAGACATAGGAGGAAAGGAAGTAAGAAGATTTTATGAAGATGTTTGTGCATATACTAAACAAGAAGCACTAGATAAATTAGTTTTTAGATTAGGTAGTAATAATATAAAAGTCCATAAAATATTTTCATTTTATGATCAGCAACCAGTAAAATATAAGGAGGGTTTTTAAATGAAAACAGTGAAGTATAAAGGCTTAGAGATAACAGGAGATGCTAATAAGATTGATGAGTTATTATATGGAAAGGAGGATAATGAATTTAAAGTAAAGAAATCCGAGGTATTTGACATAGTAAGGGATCTATATAAATTCAATAGTAGATTTATACCAACAAGAAAAGATATGACTACTATGGAAACAACTCAATGGATTAAGCAGTTTATAATCTGTATATACGATGAATTATCAGAGTTATTAGAGGAACTACCTTGGAAGCACTGGAAAGATTATTCAGACTATAATATGGATTTAAACAATGTAAAAGGTGAGTTAGCAGATATATTAATATTCACATTTGGAATATGTGGTATCTTAGATATTAGTCCAGAGGAAATCTTTGCAGAAATCGCTAAGAAAAATGAAGTAAATAACGAGAGACAAGAAAGGGGTTACTAAAATGATTTGCCCAGATTGTTTAAGTGAGAATACTAAAGTAGAATTAGTTCAAAAACAGCAACTGAAAAAAGGTAGAAGTATTTGGTATTGGCTTACCGGGTACTTCATAATAAATTGGATGATGTGGTTCTTATTTACACCATTTAAAATTGTTATGAGACTTATAAAAGGACCAAACTATAAAATAAAGACAAGAGAGCAAAAGAGATTAATTTGTAATGATTGTGGATATATGGGGAGGATAAGATAATGACCAGGAGGAAATATAAACTACTAAAAGAGTTAGAAGAAAGATTAGATGACTTAGATGAATTAATGACAACAGATGAATATAAAACAGCAGAGGATTTACAGACAGAAATAGATGAAAGAAACCATATGTTTAGAATAAGACATTTAGTAGAATTGTTAGTATTTGAGGAGGAAAGATAAAATGAGATTTATAGTTGTAGGACCAGATGGATCAGGAAAAACTACTTTCAGTAAATGGTTTGCAAAGAGACATAATTTAGATTATGTAGATTGCTCTTACAGAGAACCAGACAAATATATAAGAACTATTAAATTATTGAGTAAGGATAATATAGTATATGACAGACTATATTTGCCAGACCATTTAGTGTATAGCAGTTTAAAGAATAAAACATTATCACCAGAAGAATTAGGTGCGTGGGTAGGATTAATGAATGACTTAAAAGATTTTGGAAATGCAATAATACTTTATGTCGATGCACCGGATGAAGTATTAAAAGAGAGATTAGACATAAGAGGTGATGAGTATATAGAATTTGAAGAAATTAAAGAAATTAGAAAAATCTATAGAAAAGTACTTCCTCACTTAGAAGTACCTATAGTAAGAGTAGAAAGCTTAGATGGAGAATATAGAATAAAGGGGTTTGATATTTAATGAAGCTAATGAATATTTATCCAGTAGGAAATACACAGGCATATGAGAGACAAGACGCTAATATGTTTTTAACACATTTAGTATTAGACCATACCGGCTATAGAAATATGGCGAAGAATCATTCAGGATATAAAATTTTAGATAACAGCTTAATAGAATTAGGGGAAGCTATTTCATTTGACTTAGTGTTAGAGGCAGCTAAAGAAATAGGTGCAGATGAAGTAATATTACCTGATAAATTCAAAGATGGAATAACTACTATAGAATATGTAGAGAGAACTTTAGAAGTGTATAAAGACGAATTAAAAGACTATAAGGTAATGACAGTAGTCCATGGAAAAGATTTAGAAGAGGTCACTAAGACTTGGAAAACATTTACAAATAACCCGGACATAGATGTATTAGGAATCCCTAAAGTATGGACAAAACAATTTGGAAATAGATCAGAAGTATTAAATATATTAATGAGTCTACTTGGAGCTCAAGGAAAAGAAATTCATCTATTAGGTCTATGGGATAGTTTTAGAGAATTAGAAGATTTGAATTGCGTAGATCAAATAAGATCAATAGATACCTCATTAGCAGTCCTATATGATATTATGGGCAAACATTTAGGCTATGTAAGAGAAGACGACGAAGCAATCGACTTAGTGAACCAGAGAGCTAATATTTATACAGTTTCATTGGGGGCGATAAGATTTGTTAACGGACTTAAGTAAAGAATATAAAAGAATGTTTAAAGATGTTCCACCGAAGGAAGGAAAGAAGCTAAAAGAAACAGCAGATAATGAAAAATTTTACAAGACGGTAGATGGAGTATTCTATCTGCCTCCTATCCCTTATTTAAAGAATAACTTAAAAGAGTTACAGGTATTAAATGATGCATTTAATGCGTATTATAAAGCAGAGGATACTACAGGAGAAGATTGGAAATGGGAAAACCTTAACTGCCGTCATATGACAGGAGAGCGTGAAGCAATTGCAGCGATTCAATATCTAAAATCTCAAAAGGAAATAGCGGTAGATATAGAAACTACAGGATTTAGTTTTTATGATGATGAATTACTTTTGATCGTCTTTGCATATAGTTGGAACAACAGTATAACATTGAACACATTTACAAAACCTGTTATAGACGAATTAAAAGACTTGTTTTCCAGAGAAGATATAAAATTTATATGGCATAACGGGAAATTCGATATTGCAAGGTTGAAACAATTTATTGACGTGGATGCAAGAGTAGATGAAGATACTATGTTAATGCATTATATAGGATTTAATGAAAATAGAGGAACTCACGGATTAGGATATCTCGCGATGTTATATCTACAAGCACCTAACTGGGAAAAGACATTAGATGATATTAAGAGAAAAGTTTGCAAAGAAAAGAAAATCAGGCTAAAAGATTTTAACTATGGAATGTTCCCAGAAGAGGATTTAATAAGATATGCATTCTTTGATGGCTTAGCGACATACAGATTATATAAAGTCATGTCAGAAGAATTTCCAGAAATGAGTACTTTAATTTATAGAAAATTAGTTGAAGCGAGTAATTGTTTTGCAGAAATAGAAAGAGAAGGAGTATATGCAGATCAGGAAATGATTGAGCATTTAGATAAAGAATTGACAAAAGAATATAATATATTAGTAAGGAAAATAAACGATATCGCTAAGACTTATTGGGAGCCAGGTCAGTATATGATTGATATGAAAGCTAAATCAGCTCCAGAAGAATTTAATGTAAATAGCCCGCAACAGCTAAAATGGGTATTAGGTAGAATGGGACATAAAGTAGATTCAACTTCAGCAGATACTTTAGAAGGGATTGGAACTGAATTTACAGAATTGGTTTTAAGATTACGTAAGAATAATAAATACAGAAGGACTTATGTTAATGGTCTTAGGGATGCAATTGAAAAAGATGGTAGAATTCATACGACATATAATTTACATGGAACAGTAACTGGTAGGTTAAGTTCTAGTAATCCTAACTTACAAAACATCCCAAGGGATGCAACTATAAAGAATATATTCCGCGCAACTCCAGGATATGTATTAACGCAAGCAGACTACTCACAAGCAGAGTTAAGAGTATTAGCAGTTCTGTCAGGAGATCCTTGGTTACAAGATGTATATAAACAGGGAGATGATTTGCACGATAGAGTAGCAGAGCAGTATTGGGGCAAAGATTTTACTTCAGAAGATAGAGTAAAAGCTAAAGCAGTAAACTTTGGAATAGCTTACGGTAGAACAGAACATACATTAGCTCCAGATTTAAACATTAGTTTAGCGGAAGCTAAAAGATTATTAACTGATTGGTTTGTTCCTATGCCGTATGTAAAGAAATTCTTTGATGAGAGAGTTAAAAACGCTTTTAGGGGTAATGATTCTGTTACACCTTTTGGTAGAACCAGATCCTTTATCATTACACCTTACAATAAATTCAATATAAGAAATGAGGCAATGAATACGCCTATACAGGCAACTGCTTCAGATCTAACTGTATTTAGTCTTATAGAGATTCATAAAGAATTAAAAGAAAGGAACTTAGGTAGAATAGTTCTAACTGTGCATGACTCTATAATAGTAGAGAATAAACCAGAGCACACAGAAGAAGTAAAAGAGATAATGGTAAGACATATGACTGAAGTACCTAAGAAGTACTTGAAGACAGATGTTCCGTTTGCAGCAGATATTGATGTAGGAATTCAGTGGGGGGAGATAGATTAAAATGAGTACAAAGGCACACAGGATAGTGATCACAGCACTATCTTCTGTGTTAGTCTTCTCGGGAGTAAAGTATAAGGAACTACAAACTAACTTTAAAGAAGAACAACAAGTAGTCCGAGAACTACGAACAAGAGGAATAAAGAGAGAAGAGAAAATAGAAGAATTAAAATCAGAGATTGACGCTAAGATAAAAAGAATAACAGAACTAAAACAGTTAGATAACACTAAGGCAACAAGAATTAATGAGTTAGAAGAAGAGATAGGAGAATTGCAGACAGAGGTAAAAAGACTTAGAAAAAAGTCGAAGCCTACTAGAGGAGGCGGTATAGCACAGAGACCTGAAGCTAGAACAGCAGTAGGATCTGTTCCCGATCATAGTCCATTCAAATCATACATGGATTATAGAACGATTACTAGTACCGGATCACCACAGTATAAATTACAACAACAAGCTAATAGCGTAAATGGATTTAGAATGTTAGGTGGAAGGTATATGATAGCTTTAGGAAGCGCATTCGGTAAAGTAGGAGACCATGTAACTATTGTCTTAGAGAGTGGAGTTTCTATACCTTGTATAATAGGTGATATTAAAGCAGATCACCATACAGATGGTAGTAACAAAGTTCATTTATCAGATGGTAGTATAATTGAGTTTATAGTCGATACTGGATCACTAAGTAGTAAGATTAAATCTATGGGTGATTGTTCTTATGCAGAGCATATTAACCTACAAGGAAGAGTGAAAAGTATTTTAAGATAAAGGAGATGGTTCTATGAAAAAGACAAGAATAGTAAATTTCTTTGGTAGTCCAGGTACAGGTAAGACTACTATGGCAGCAGAAACTTTTGCAGAAATGAAAAAGAGAGGCCTATCTTGCGAACTTGTAACAGAGTTCGCTAAGATGGCTGTGTGGGAGAATAGAGTAGATGCAATGAGAAATGAAATCTATCTATTCTCTAAAAAGCACCATAGTGTACAAGTACTAAATGGTAAGGTAGACTATATTATAATAGATAGTCCGTTACTAATGACTGTGGTCTATAATAACAGATATGGCAAAGTAGAATGGTTGAATGAGCTAGCGCTTAGCGAACATAAAAAATTAGATAACTTTAACGTATTCTTAAAAAGAAGGTATGGCTTATATGAAAAAGAAGGTAGAATTCATATGGAAGAAGAATCAAGAGAGATTGAAAGAGATCTAGATGTGTTATATAGAAAATTATTAAATGATGAAGAGATAGTAATGAAGGAATTTGTAGAGGACATAAAAGTAGAATATTTAGTAGAAAGGATAGAGAGGTTATAATATGAAGAGAGTATATCTAGCAAGTGGTATATCTGACAAAGCAAGAAAAGAATATCAAAAAGAAGTAGCTCAGAAAATTAGGGACCTAGGATATGATGTTTATGCAGCAGCTGAGAATGACGCAATCAATGATAAATCAAATGATCCTACTCCTTTAGATATTTACAAAGGAGATATAGAAAAGATAAAAGAGTGCGATATTTTTGTAGTATGTATAACTGGAGGAAATGAAGATGGTACACTTAGTGAAATAGGAATGGTTGCTGGTTGGAATGAATATGAATATTTACAGAAAATTAAGCTAAATAAACACTATGAACCTTATAAACCTATTAAAATAGTAGCCTATACCACGAATGAAAGAATGATGACACCTCAGTTTTGGAATGGAATAGCTAGTGGAGGAATGAATCATTTAGTAGCAGGTATGATTGATAAATGGGGAGTATTTGTAGGGACAGAAGATAAGATGATAGATATTTTGTCTCGCAAATAGTGCCCAAATATGTTATAATATATAGTCTAAGGAAGTTAGATATTTATAAAATTATATTAAGGAGGAAATTATATGAATTTAAAAGTAGTAAAAAGAGATGGCAGAGTAGTAGATTATGATGGTAGAAGAATTAAGAGAGCTATAACTAGAGCAGCAGTAGGAACTGGTGAAGAATTATTACCTGCAGAGTTATCAGAAATAGAAGAATATATCTTTAAAATCTGCTCGGATAGAGGACAGATGACTGTAGAAGAAATCCAGGATCATGTAGAATTATTATTAATGAGATATGCTCCAGCAGTAGCTAGATCTTATATATTATATAGAGAAGAAAGAGCTGCTAAAAGAGAGATAGGATGGGAGCTAACAGAATTACAAGCTGATATATATGAAAATAAATATAGATATAGAGATGAATCTTTTAAAGAATTCTTAAATAGAGTATCAGGCAATAATTTAGAGGTAAGAAAGTTAATAGAATGTCAAAGATTCTTATTTGCAGGAAGAATTTTAGCAGGAAGAGGATTATCTCATTTAGGAAGAAATGTTACACTAAGTAATTGTTACGTTTTACCTCAACCCGAAGATAATATAGAATCTATATTCGATGTTTCTAAGTATATGGCTAGAACATATTCTTATGGTGGTGGAGTTGGAACAGACTTAAGTTTATTAAGACCTAAAGGTTATCCTGTAAATAACGCTTCTAAAACAACTACTGGTCCAGTATCATTTATGAAGATTTATGATACTACTACAGGAGTAATAGGACAAAAAAATAGACGAGGAGCATTAATGTTATCTATGCATACCTCACACCCAGATATCTTAGAGTTTATTCATTCAAAAGATGATATAGAAGAATTAACAAATACAAATATTTCTGTAAGAACAGATGGGGAATTATTTGAAGAAGAGAATAGAGAAATTCTAGAAGAGCTAGCACTAAGTAATTGGAGATCAGGGGAACCTGGTATACTATATTGGGATAGAGTAGAGTCCTGGCATCTACTTTCAGAACATCCAGAGTATGAATTAAAGGCAACCAATCCTTGCGGAGAACAACCATTACCACCTTTTGGTAATTGTTTACTAGGAAGTATTAATCTTAGCGAATACGTTATAAAGCCTTATACAGACGAATCTAAAATAGATATAGAAAAATTAAGAGAAGATATTAAAACTGCGGTAATAGGTTTAAATGCAGTATTAGAAGAAGGAATACCATTACATCCTCTACAACAGCAAAGAGATATGGCAGAGCAATATAGACAAATAGGTTTAGGAATTATGGGCTTAGCAGACCTATTTATTAAATTAGGAGTAACTTATGGAAGCGAAGAATCACTAAGGATATCAGACACTTTAGGAAAATTATTTAGAGATACAGCTATAGAACAATCTATAGAATTAGCAAAAGAATATGGTCCATATCCAAAATTTAATGCTAAGATTGTATCTAGATCGCCTTACTTCAAATCATTACCACAAAAATTACAAGATGATATATTAAAATACGGAATGAGAAACTCTCACGTATTATCAATAGCTCCTACAGGTTCCATTAGTACTATGATTGGAGTATCTGGAGGTATTGAACCTATATTTGCTAATAGCTATACTAGAACTACTAAATCATTAGGACAAGAAGATATTACTTATAAAGTATATACAGAAACTATAAAAGAACTAATGGATGTGAAAGGTATTAAGAGAGAAAAAGATTTACCAGAATATTGTGTAACCTCTCATGAAATAAATCCTTTTGATAGAGTAAAAGTACAATCAATATGGCAGAAGTATGTAGATAGCGCAATATCTTCTACAATAAATTTACACGAAGAAACACCACCAGAAGTAATAGCTGATTTATATAAATACGGTTATGAGAAAAAATTAAAAGGATTGACCATATTTAGAGATAATTGTTTTAGAACAGGTATATTAAATACTGACAAAAAAGAAACAAAACAAAAAGATTTCACTTGCCCAGAATGTGGAGAAGATCTAAATATGTCAGAAGGTTGTAATGAGTGTCCAAGTTGTGGTTGGGGACAATGTAGTATATAAGAAAAATTAAGGCCTATAGAAATATAGGCCTTAATTTATAAGGAGGATTTTTATGTTAAAATATAAAATAAAAGATAATTATATTTATGTTAAAGATGAAGGTGTACATCCATTAATGAAAACTGTAATAGCACAAGTAGGATTTACGAGAAGAGGTAATTACTGGAGAGCACAAGATGATGCGCTAAGAAGAGCAATGTTAAGTATACCGGTAGCTAATCAAAACAGTGTATACAACGAATTAACAGTCGAGGAAATCGAGAAACAGTATCCTTTTCTAAGAGAATTCCAGAAAACAGATGTTAAGGAAATGGTAGAGAAAGGAACTATGCTTAATGCTAATACGATGGGATTAGGTAAGACTTTGGAAACAATCGTGACGCTAGATATATTAGGTAGCAATTTAAACTTAATCATTTGTCCTAAATCAGTTAGAGGTTCCTGGAAGAACGAATTAATTAAATGGCTTAGTGTATCAGAGGATGACATAAATATTATAGAAGGTACTCCAAAACAAAGAGAGAAAAAGGTAAAAAATTTAAAGAAGTACAATATAATAAATTACGAACTATTAAGAAATCATACTAATGAGACTATGAAGGCATTAAGGAAAACTAAATGGGATTCAATTGTATGTGATGAGGCGCATAGAATTAAGGGTAGAGATGCTAAACAAACAGAAGGAGTAAAACTTTTAAACGCTAAGCATAAGTTTGCTCTAACCGGAACGCCAATACAGAATATGCCGAATGATTTATGGTCAATACTTCATTGGTTAGATCCTTATTGGTCAGGTAGATCTTATTGGAGATTCGTGGAAACATTCTGCGAAGTAGAAGAAAATTTCTTCGGCAAGGAAATTAAAGGATTAACGCCGAACGAATATAATCAGGAAGCACTTAGAACTATTCTTAGTGAAATAATGATCAGGAGAGAATACGATGCTTCTTTACCGGATAAAATAGAGATACCTATTTCATTAGAGATGACTAACAAACACGCTAAAATGTATAAACAAGTTACAGAAGAAATTATAATAGAATTACAAGAAGAGAAAATAATGTTAATAAATTCAGCACTAACAAGACTATTAAGATTACAACAATGTACAAGTAACCCTGGTAAGTTTGACATAAAAGATAATCCTAAGTTCGAATTCATAAAAGAGCTAATTGAGGACAACCCAGATAAGAAAGTAGTAGTGTTCTCTAGATTTAAAGAAACTATAAACGCGTTAGAAGATTACTTGAAAGTACCTACAGTAAAACTAACTGGAGACACTAAGGATAGGGATGCCGCGATTAAGAAATTCCAGAATAAGAAAACAAGAGCATTCTTAGCGACTATAGGTGCAGCAGGAGAAGGAATAAACGGCTTACAAGAGGTATCTGACACAATGGTATTCATAGATAAAGATTGGAGTCCAGCTAAGAACCAACAAGCTGTAGGAAGACTAGTAAGACAAGGACAAAAGAATCCAGTTAAGGTATATTCTTTGAATTTAGTGGGAACTATAGATGATCACGTAGAGAATTTACTGAACCGTAAAGTATCAGATATTATAGAAGTACTTGAAAACCAACAATGCTAATATGTAGACACGGTTCTAAAAACGTTGTATACGACGAAATACGAACCCGATTTTCACTGGAAAGATCAAGAAATATTTTTTCTTGATCTTTTTTCATTTTTTCCGGGATTTATTCCTCTTTCTATCATATAATATAATTAATAAGAAAGATAGAAATAAAAAGAAATAAAAGTATTTTAAATAAAACCTTGCAATTCTATCTATTCTATCATATAATATAATTAAGAAAGAAAGATA
>Ga0079226_10003893_pt1 | contig 11427 bp, 10 predicted proteins | sample Poulit2014_FD_76345 | JGI IMG/M metagenome (GOLD analysis project Ga0079226, IMG submission 76345) | Agricultural soil microbial communities from Georgia to study Nitrogen management - Poultry litter 2014 | ecosystem: Environmental > Terrestrial > Soil > Agricultural land | place: USA: Georgia...
TCACGGCACTCATGTAGCTGGAATAATCGCTGGAAATGGTTATTCCTCTAGAGGAAGATATACTGGAGTAGCCCCAAAGTCTAACATTTTAGCCATAAAAGCTTTGGATGAAAATGGAAGCGGAAATACCTCAGATATTATAAAAGCAATCTCTTGGATAATAGAAACTAAGGAAGAATACGGAACAAATATTATTAACTTATCTTTAGGTAGTCCAGCTAATAACCACTGCAATGCAGATCCATTATGTAGAGCTGTATCCAAGGCTATAGATAGTGGATTAATAGTTGTAGCCGCAGCTGGCAATAGTGGTCCTAAAGCCAATACTATACTTTCACCCGGAATTAGCCCAACAGTTATAACTGTTGGGGCTGTAGATGATAAAAATACACCTAATATTGATGATGATACAGTAGCAGACTTTTCTAGTAGGGGGCCTACGAGGGAAGGCTTACAAAAGCCAGACTTAGTAGCTCCAGGAGTTAATATTAAATCTTTATCTAATATATACAGTGATAGATATACTTCCTTAAGTGGAACTAGTATGGCTACCCCGTTAATTTCAGGTAGTATAGCCCTATTAATGAGTGGAAATAAAAATTTATCTCAAAAAACCGTTAAAAATAAGTTAGTGAACTCGTGTATTGAATTAAGTGATAGTAAAGATAAACAGGGAGCTGGCATGTTAAATTTAGAGAAGTTTTTTAATGATAAATCTCTAGACTCTACATTTTCTTCCTCCCCACTAATCTCAAAGGATATTACTGAAAGTTTCTTAATAGTTCTTTTAGTCATTTTCTTACTAGATAAAAAATAAGCCTCAATTAAACTGAGGCTTATTTTTTAATTATCTGCCTAAATAGACACTAGGGTTTACATGGCTACCATCTTTAAGGACTTCAAAATGGAGATGAGCTCCTCTTGCATTTCCTGTAACACCTACTGCTGCTATTTTTTCCCCTTTGCCTACCTTCTGACCATTACCTACGTATATTTCACTACAATGAGCATACTTTGTAACATATCCATTATTGTGATCTATTACTACTAAGTTTCCATAACTTCCATTAGGTCCTACAAAGGTAACGATTCCTTCATCTGCAGCTGCTATAGGTGTCCCTATACTTGCAGCAATATCAATACCCCTATGTAGCCTACCACCTCTCGAACCATATCCAGAACTTATTCGCCCCCTTGTAGGTAACGAAAACCCACTAGCCGCAGTAGTTATAGTTTTTTCCTTTGTGCCCTTAACTATTATCTCATTTACTGGTTTCTCAACAACTTCTTTATTGATAATCTCTTCATCTACTACTACTCCATTGTGTTTAACAATCTTTGTCACAATTCTATTCTTACCTTTAATACCCTTCGTTTTTACCTTTTCTTGAGTTTTATACATAGAGTTATCTACTTGAACCTCTACATTATAGTCAATATCTTCATAATAGTCTTTTTCTTCTATTGTCTTTATTGTTAACATGGCCTTCGGCACCTTTAAACTTATTTCTTCTCCTGGATAAACCTTCTCTGGAATTAGATCTGGATTTGCATCTATTATTTCATCTACATCCATATCATACAGTTTTGCTATAGTCCAAAAACTTTCTCCAGCCTCCACAATATGGGTCCTTATCTCTTCAGAACCTGTCTCAATAAATTTTAGTGTATCTTCTACTTTTCCTATATCCGATAAAGATACTTCTTTTCTTACAATTTTGACATCTTCCAATATTTTTATATCTTTAACCTTAGAATCTTCATCATCAGTTTCAGTAACAGACTCTTTAAATCTTTTTATAACTTCTTCTGCATCTTCCCTTGTTTTTAATATACCTACTTCTACATCATCTATAAGAAGTACATAACCATTTACTAAAAATGTTAGTTTAGAACTTATCTTATCTTTTAATTCTTTTATATTATCTATATCGTTATTTTCAGCATTAATACTTTCAAATATTAATTCTTCATTTACTATACAATTAATATTGTATCTATCGCAAAGTTCTTCTTGAATTTTCTCTAATAAATGTGATATGTTTTCTTTTTCTCTGACTATTCCTACTTCTTCATCTCCTAGATACACTGCAAATGCTTCGGTACTTATTTCATTAATTTTGTATGCCGTTAATAAAAATCCAGATATTAACACAACCATTAGAATTATAAGGCTAGTTTTAAAGTTTATTCCTCTAAACCTTCTAAACCCTTCTTTATTCTTTTGGCCCAACTGATTTGGATCATCCATAAATTGTTCCTCCTAATTAATAATTAACTTTAGTAAAAATAAACATGCTCTATTTATTCTTCAAACATTAACAGAGCATGTCTATATTTATATATTTTATTCAATAAAAATAATTTTATTCCTTTTTTGTCCTGATAATTCATTACGAAATTGTAAATAATACTCATAGTATCTTTTATAAAAACACTTCTAATGTAAAAAGTTTTAAATAAGATATAGTATTAAACCTTTAAGGAGGATTAAATGAATATTAGTACCCGTACAGATTCAGTAGATTCTAAATCTACTTTTGCTATTTATAATTTCAGCAATTTTATTTATGATTATACACATTATAACTATGGTGATAAACATGATAAGTTTATAATTATGTGCATAGGAACAGATAGATCTACAGGAGATGCTCTAGGTCCTTTAGTTGGATACAAACTAAAACCAATAATATCGGAATATAAGGATGTAGAACTTTTAGGTACTCTTGATGACCCAATACACGCAAAAAACCTTTCAGAAAATATTAAGTATATAAATACAAACTTTCACAATCCTTTTATCTTAGCAATTGATGCCTCTCTTGGTAGCTATAATAAAATCGGGCATATAAATATAAAAGAAAGCCCTTTAAAACCTGGACTAGGAGTAAATAAAAATCTCCCTAAAGTAGGTGATATTAGTATTACAGGGGTAGTAAATATTAGTGGAATAATGGAATATGCTGTTCTTCAAAACACTAGACTTAGTTTAGTTATGAATATGGCGGATATTATTTCTAAGAGCTTAAATATAGCACTTTGGATGCTTCATAAAGACAAAAAAGAAAAGAAAAACATAAATAACCTATACTAGATTATTTATGTTTTTCTTTCCTTTATAAAAATTAGCAAACAATCTGTAATCTTCTATCTCCAATTGTAAACATTGTTTCTTTACTTATATCGTATATCTCTCCATCTATATTTAAATAGGCATCCTCATCTGTCATTATTTTAATCCTTTTAGCTTTATGGATTTTTACATACTTCTCAAATTTTGTATGAAGCCCTTTAAACATAGTTGGAAATAAAAAAAATATCTTTAATTTTGGTATCTTTTTTACTATACATACATGGAAATATCCATCTCCCATAAGTGCATCTGGACAAATTTTAAGTCCTCCACCATAATATTTACCATTTGCCACTGCAAGTAAGATTATATCTTCATCAAGGGACTTATCATCTATTTGAACTTTAACCTTTTTGTTTCTATAAATAAAAAGGGTTCTAAATACACTTATTAAATAAGCAACTTTTCCTTTTACTCTCTTTTTAATAGTTTCAGCATTCTTTACTATTTCTGAATCTAATCCTACACTAGCAATGTTTAAAAATATACGATCATTTACAAAAGCAATATCTATTTCTTTTGACTCTCCTTTTACAAGTAAGTTAAGAGCTTCATAAGGATTTCTAGGAACATTTAACGTTCTTGCTGAATCATTTCCTGTTCCTCCTGGAATTACAGCTAATAGTGAATTAGATTTACTCATAATTAATCCTTCTGCTACCTCATTAATAGTCCCGTCTCCTCCAACAGCAACTATTACAGTATATCCACTTTTAACACCTTCCACTGTCAATGCAATAGCTTCCTTTGGAGCCTTTGTATTAACAATATTATAATCTTTGTTGTTTTCTTTCATAACTTCTTTAATAATTGGAATATAATCTTTTGCTCTACCTCCACCTGCAATAGGATTTACAATAAAAAGAATCTTATCCATGTTCCCCCCCTATTATATAATTAGTTAATACCTTCTACGTCATTTCAGCATAACTTCTTTCTCTTATAGATCTATCTATTGCTTGCATTTCTTCTGCAGAAAGAGGATATTTAGATTCACCTTTTTCTATTGGTTTTGCGTAAGTTGTTGAAAAATCCCTTCCATAAATATTAGTAATAACTAATCCATTTAATCTATCATCTAAAAAGGCAATAGAATAGCTTAACTCACTACCCATATCGGCAAAAGCATCATACCTTACCATTCCTATTTTTTGAACGGCACCTTTTAACCTATTATTTAGTATATCAACCTTCTTTTCTACGTCTTCTACATTTAGTCTTAATTCCTCCAACTCATTTAGACTTTTAAATAATAATTCTTCTAAATTAGGTCCTTCAATTCCCTTAACTAATTTATTATATTTTTCTGTAATGTTCTTTACCCTAAATTGAGCAATCACATATAATATTAAGAGAATAAAAAAGGCTATTGTCAATCCTAGTAATATTTCAACATTATAATTTATTATTATTTCTCTTAGTCCATCCATAAATATTGTCCCTTCCTTTATATTTCCTTGCATATCTCCTTAATAGCTTTTATTCCTAGTTCAATTTCATCATGTGTATTGAATATGCCAAAGCTAAACCGTACTACGCCTTGTTCAAAAGTACCTATAGTTTTATGAGCTAAAGGAGCACAATGAAGACCAGGTCTTACGGCTATATTATATACTTCATTTAATATATAACTAATTTCTGAAGAATCTTCATCACCAATATTTAAAGATACTACTGCTCCTTGCTCTCTAACATCTAAAGGACCATAAAGTTTTACTCCATGGACTTTTGATAATCCCTCAATAAAATGCCTTGTTAATTCCTCTTCATGCTTTCTTATATTTCTAATATCCTTTTCTAATATATATCTAACACCAGCACCTAAACCTATTACACCTGGCGTATTAGGAGTACCACTTTCAAATTTATCTGGTAATACTTCTGGCTGTCCTAAAGAATGAGAAATACTACCTGTCCCGCCTTCTTTAAGTTCCCTTATATCTAATCCTTCTTTAATATATAAGCCTCCAGTACCTTGAGGCCCTAAAAGTCCTTTATGCCCTGGAAAAGCTAATAAATCAATATACATATTTTCTACATCCACATCGTAAACACCTGCTGACTGAGCTGCGTCTACCATGAAGATAATTCCATTGTCTTTTGCTATTTTACCAACTTCTTCAATGGGAAGGATTGTGCCTGTAAGATTTGAAATATGAGTCATAACAATAAGCTTTGTATTTTTCTGAATACAACTTTCAATATCCACTGGGTTAATTCTGCCTTTACTATCTGCATTTACTACTGTTGTACTTATGCCCTCCCTACCCATGGCTTTTAAAGGTCTTATAACAGAATTATGTTCCATAGAAGTAGTAATAACGTGGTCACCCTTTTTTAATAAGCCTTTTAAACCTAAATTCAAACTTTCTGTACAATTCATTGTAAATACTATATTCATAGGATTTTTAATATTGAACAATTGGGAAAGTACATCCCTCGTTTCATATATACCTCTTCCAGCTTTTAAGGCCAACTTATGCCCTGACCTTCCTGGATTTGCTCCATAATCTTTCATAGCAGTATATATCTCATCATAAACAATCTCTGGTTTTGGAAAAGAAGTAGCTCCATTATCAAAATAAATCATATATCCACCCCCACTAACTTACTAACAAACTAATTATAACATAATATTATCCTTTCTTGTACTCTTCATGTGTATAAGGCTGCCACTATTTTTAATCAAAAGTATTTCGGACATAATACTTATAGCTATTTCTTCTGGAGTTTCACCACCTAAATTTAAACCAATAGGAGTATAAACCCTTTCTAAAAGGTCTTCATCTATTCCCTTTTTCTTTAAGCTATCCATCATAACCTTTACCTTCCTTTTACTACCCATGACACCAATATATTTTGCATTACTTTCAACTACATTTTCTAAACAACTTTCATCATATTTATGACCTCTAGTAACTATCACTATATATGTATTCTCATCTATAGGATAGTTTGACAAATTTTCTTCTACATTACCTAAAATTAATTCTTTAGCTAAAGGGAATCTTTCTTTTGCTAAAAGTTCTTGTCTATCTTCAAAAACAGTTATATCAAAATCTAAAATAGATGCTATTTCATATATGGCTAAACCTACATGACCGCCACCGACAATTAAAAGTTTAGGTTTAGATTTAAATACATCTATAAATACTTCTACTTCTCCTCCACATTCCATACCTAATTCCTCTTTTTCAAGAGGCAGATATAAGCTAAAACTTTGTCCGTTTTTTAAAGCTTCTATAGATTCATCTATTACCCTACTTTCTAAATTTCCACCACCTACTGTTCCATAAATAGTCCCATCTTCTAAAACTATCATTTTTGTCCCTTCTTCCCTAGGCGTAGAACCTGAAGCTTTAGTGACTGTAGCCAAGGCTATTTCTTCTCCTCTTTCAATTAATTTAACTGCTTCTTTTAACATAGTAAAGTTTGTCATTTAAATCCTCCCTCATGTTATTAAAATGTAAAATACCTTCTAAAACTCCTCCACCTATTGCTCTTGCTTTATCTGATATAGTAAAAGCATTATCCACATTTCCCCTAGGATCAATATCTCCTATTTTTGTTCCTTCCTTTACATATAAACCTTCCTTAATCATACCTCTAACTATACCATGGACTTTAGCTTTTATTTCTTTACCACCTATTGATACAACCGCTTCTCCAAAGGCTACTTTTTCCCCAATATTACGCAAAGGCTTAATTATACCAGAAACAGGAGCCCTTAGAACCCTTTCATTTCTATAACCTAAAGTGGTTCCGGCAACTCCTGTATTTTTTTCCGCCCTTCCTTTATATATTACTTTTCCTAAATTATGTCCTCTATTACTTTCTATAACTAAATCTACATCTAAACCAGCCTCGAACCCTGGACCAACACCTATGGTTATAGGAGCCATATTTATATTTGTTCCTAAATTCTTCTTAGCAATTATACTATCAACTACAGCTAAAGGTCTTAACTCTCTTATAATTTCACCCTTTTCATCTATATAAATAGGCACTAAATTATTTTCCAAAGCTAATATTACATCTTCTTTATTATATACTAAAATACCTTTTACACCTTCTATATTTACTTCCTTACTATATACAGCTTCAGCAAAAGACACAGTTCTTCTTATACATAGTGGTCTCTCTATTTCTAAAACTAAAACCTTAAATCCACTAATAAATAAACGGTGTATAATTCCTGAAGCCACATCACCACCACCTCTAATAATCACCAAATTCTTCATAGTAACCTCCTTTGTGCACAAAAAAATCCTCAGGGGTATCAATATCCATACCTAATTTTCCACTTTCAAAAAAAACCTTAAACACTGTATTAGACTTTTCCCTAATTATATCTCTTCCTCCCTTATCTCCTTCTATACTTAACAATTCCTTTTTCAATTTTGATGGGAATAAAACAGGATTTCCTTTTATACCAGAATAATAAGGAATAATAATAAATTTTTTTCTCTTGTAAAATTCTTTTATTATTTTATTAATGGTTTTATAAGTCAAAAAAGGCTGATCACCCATTAGAAACATATATCCTTCTGTTTCTTCCTTAGATTTTAGAACACCTAATTTTACAGATTCACTTTGACCTAAACTAGGTTTTTCATTTTCCACAGTATTAACACCATATTTTTCTCCAATTTCTCCTACTTCAGCTTTCCTATAAACTAATATAATTTCATCTAAGTTAGATTTTTTTCCTGCCTTAATTACCCTCTCTATTATTTTTTCTCCTTCTATTTCTAATAATAACTTGTCCTTTCCCATTCTAGATGAAAAACCGGAAGCTAGTATTATACCTGTTATCATAACCCTCACCCTAATAAAATTTTTTTGCTTTTATACTACCAAAAATAACTTTGTAAAACCCTTCACTTTCAAGCTTTTGCCCTATATCTCTTCCTAAAGTTATATCTTCATTATTTTCTATTTTATTCAAAAATAATATATTTTCTCCCTTTGAATCCTTAAAAATACCATTTTCATTTAAAACTAATTTTACTACACTATTAATATCAATAGTATCACCTAAATTTTTATTAGTTAATTTAGTAAATATCTCTGGTCTATGAACATAATCTTCGCTAATGGATTTTCCTAGACAATCTATTCCTATTATTCCTATAGTTTTTTCGGTCTCCATAGGAATTACTGGTTCAAAACTTTTTGGCCCTTTAATAGGTCTCCCCTTTGAACCATCTCCTTCAACTAATATAAAATCAAATAAATTTTCTTTATATATTCTATTAATAACAGTAGGAGATAATCCCTTTATTTTTTCTCCTTCTACTCTTTCTCCTAGAACTGTTATAGAAGGCTTATCCAAAGATATATCTCCAATTTTTTTTAGAAAACTATAATCTCCTAATTTTGTTATTGACGAATACATATAAGTGGTTGTAGTAATAAGAACTTTTTTCTTCATCTTCTTTAATTCTTGGGCTAAAGCAATAATTGTACTAGTTTTACCTCCAGCACCAACAAAAGTGATTAAGGACTTTTTATTTAAATTAATATCAAATTGCATATAGATATAATCTTCCAAGATACTACATCTCCTCTAACAATCTATCTAGCCCAAGACCTACTTCACATAATCTTCCCTCTTCATCCTTAATCGCTAAAAATTTAAATAATTGTCCATCTTCAACTCTTATCTTTATAGGAGTTATAATATATTCTTTTTTATTTTCTTTTAGTTGCAAAAAGGTTCTATCAACTTCATATAAATTTAGCCCTATAGCACCTTTCTCGCTACTGTATATAACCACACCATATGGATTAGTAATATATATAGCATCCATTCCTGTTTTATTTAACATTTGGTCTATAATCTTTTCATCTAAATAAGATTTTTCATCTAAATAATCCCTAATAATATATACGGCTTGAAACATTCTCCTCTCCATAATATCACCAGCAACCAACTGTTGGAGTTTATAAACACCCTCACTAAGCTTTTTTACTACTTCCTGTAGATATTTGGCCCTATTATTTTGTTCTAAAACCTGACAGTTTGTCTCTGCCATTCGTAGGGAAATATCTTCTGAGAAATTAGTTATACTATTTATATTTGAAGTAACATCTTTTGTTATAATACTGTTTTTATTAATTATATCTTTTATACTCTTTAATTTTTCTTTTTCTTGATTTAATATATCTAAAATACCTTTTAATTCTTCACTGGTTATTTTAATTCCTAAACAAACTTCATCAATATATTCTGCTTCTTCATTTATACAATTAGATACATTGGATATTTCCTGTTTTAAGCCTGTTAAAACCTTCTCTATTTCTTTAGAAACCTTTTTAATTTCTTTGGCTAATTTATGAATTCTCTTTTCAACTGCAAAAAAATCTTTCCCTTGGTCTCCTGTCTTAGATGCTTCAATAGATGCATTTAAAGAAAGCATATTTACTTCTCTTAAGATTGAATCCATCATATCCATTAAACCTGTTGTCTGACAAGAATATTCCTGTAATATCAACATTTTTTTAGAACTATTAGCTATTAGCCCTTTTAAAATTCCTATTCTTTTTTCCATATTTTTAGTAGTTTTAATACCTTTTTTAGCAGAGATAATGGAGTTAGAAATAAATTGTATTTTTTCACTTATATCCTTTTCAACTTTATCTAATGATGAATCAATATTACTTGTCAAATAGTTTGTATATTTTAACATATCGTACTGTTCCATTGTGTTTGAGTCAGCCATTTCAATGTATGATGCTATAGTATTAGTAGAGTCTAAACTTTCCTGGGAAACTATATTTAACATTTCACAGACTTCATATATCTTAGAAGATGTTTCTACTTGAGTTTTTAAATTATCCTTTGTTTCTTGTAATACTTCGTTTTCTTTTCCTACTACAGACTCTGACTTTTTATACATTTTTTCTAATATTAATGTAGATATAAAAGCTAATCCTATTATTATACCTATATTAAATATTTTATTTTCAATATAGGTTACTGCCATATAAACAAGTAATAATATGAAGGTTATAAGAATAAACAATTTCCCCTCAATAAGCTGTCTTTTATTCTCCAAGTATTTACCTCCCTTATTTCCAATGGTTATACAGATATATCTATAAATTTAAAATTTGATACATGAAATAATCCTAAATCTGTAATTTTTATATCTGGAATAACTGGTAACGCTATAAAAGATAACGTCATAAAAGGATCTAATCCCTTGCTAACATTTAGTTTCTCATAGGATAGTTTAAGCATATCCTTTAATTTATAACTAACCTTCTCCACTGATTGTTGAGACATAATCCCACCTATTTCTAAAGGTAAACTTTTTAGTACTTCCCCTTTTGAAACTACAGTTATTCCACCACCTATTTTTTCTAATTCATTTATAGCTAATAATATGTCTTCATCATTATCTCCAATTACTATAAGATTATGGGAATCATGAGCAATAGTTGAACCTATAGCCCCTCCTTTTAGTTTAAATCCTTCAACTAATCCTAATCCAATATTTCCTGTTGCTTTATGTCTTTCCACTACAGCAACTTTTAAAATGTCTTCATTACCATATTGAAATTCACCATTTTTTATATTTACACTTTTTTCTACCATTTCAGTTACTAAACTATGAGACTGTAGTTTAATAATTCTAGCCTTATTAGAATTTAAGTTAATAGCTAAATCTTCTTTTTCTACTTTCTTAATATTTACACTATTCTTAACCTTAGAAGTGTCTACTTCAGTAGTATTAAACAAAGGCTTTAGATTTTCTCCAACTAGTTTTCCATCTTTAAAAACTTGAAGTATATTAAAATCTTCTAAATTATCAATAACCACTAAATCAGCATAGTAACCAGGGGCAATCGCTCCTTTTCCTTTTAGACCATAACATTCTGCTGCATTTAATGTTCCAATTTTTATTGCATCTATTGGATCTATGCCTTCTTTTATAGCTAAACGCATATTATGGTCAATATGTCCATCTTTTAAAATATCCTCTGGATGTTTATCATCAGTACAAAATAAACATCTTCTTATATTTTCTTTAGTTAACCCTTTTACAAGAGTGGTTAAATTTCTAGCTGCAGAACCTTCTCTTATTAAAATATACATACCTAATCGGATTCTATTTCTTAATTCTTCTAATGTAGATGATTCATGTTCAGTCTTTACTCCTGCTAATACATAAGTATTTAATTCTTTATCTTCTATAATAGGACCATGGCCATCTATAATCCTATTTTCTGCTAAAAGTATTTTATCTAGTATTTCCTCATCACCTGCTACTACACCTGGATAA
>Ga0079226_10003894_pt1 | contig 11425 bp, 12 predicted proteins | sample Poulit2014_FD_76345 | JGI IMG/M metagenome (GOLD analysis project Ga0079226, IMG submission 76345) | Agricultural soil microbial communities from Georgia to study Nitrogen management - Poultry litter 2014 | ecosystem: Environmental > Terrestrial > Soil > Agricultural land | place: USA: Georgia...
ATGAAATTATCGCTGCTATAAGCTTCACAATGACCACAGATAATTGGGAAAGTAAAAGTGAAATTTGTAAAAAAGAGATAGTTGCATTGGCAAAAGAACTTTCCATTGGTAGTCATGAATAGTAATTAAATATCATGAGAAATAACATAAATTTATGTTTTAAGGAGGTGATCTTAAACAACTATAAAGAATTGTACAAGTACTATGTTACATTGTTGCATCTGAGATTTAAATAACAGGGTTTTTTAATGGGAGAGAAGTATTAATATTAGGGCAAACTGGGGCTTGTTATACAAATTAAATTCAGAATAAAATTAATATTAAGATTTAATGAAAAGGAAAGGGAGAAAATATACAATGAAAAATTATATGAAGGTTAAATTTAGATTTATTGCAATTTTGTTTTTAGTTTTCACTATTGCATGTTCATCGGAAACAGATACGAGCAATACGGAGTCTAGTGATGCGGAAGCTAAATCTGATGAAGGCGAGACTTATACAATCAACATCGCTCATGGAAACCAATCAGAGGAGCCTATAGGTGAATTAGCTTCAAAATGGAAAGAGCTTGCCGAAGAAAGAAGTGAAGGTCGACTGGAATTAAAACTTTATCCAAATTCACAATTAGGTGCTGAAAAAGATGTTGTTGAACAAGCGGTAACGGGTAACAACGTCATTGTTATGACTGGGTATGATTTCTTAATGGATTATGTTCCAGATGTAGGTATCCTAACAGCGCCTTATTTAGTGGAAGACTTTGATGATTTACTGTATCTAACTGAAACTGAATGGTTTGAAGGTATTAGAGAAGATTTACGTAAACAAAATATCGAAATCATTAATAGTACGACGGTTTACGGAGAACGTCACCTTTTAACAAATGAAAAGGTAACATCTACAGAAGATCTTGAGGGATTGAAGATACGTGTTCCAGACAATCAAATGTCAATTGAAACATTCAATGCAATGGGGGCATCTGCCACTCCTTATCCTTTAGGAGAGTTATATACTGCCCTTCAACAAGGACTTGTGGATGGAGCTGAAAACCCACTTCCAGTTCTACAAGGTGTTAAAGCGCATGAAGTTTCAAAACACCTTACCTTAACAGGTCATCAAAAATTTATTACATCTTGGATAACAGGGACTGAGTTTATTGAAACGATTCCCGATGATTTAGTCCAAATTTTAAGAGAAACTGGTAATGAAGCTGCAGAATATGCTCAGGGAGTCTTAGAAGAGCAGACTGCACAGGTGTTGGAAGAGTTTGAGTCTTCAGGGGTTAAGGTGCACGAAATGGATACAGAACCATTTAAAGAAAAAGTACAAAGCGTTTATGAGGAATTTCCTGAATGGACACCAGGTCTATATGATAACATTCAAGAATTACTAGAGAATCGTGATTAGTTACTTTGATAGAGTTGTGGGCATGTATGCTATCAAATTAAGCTACCTGCCCTTCTAGCTCTAGGTGAGAAATAAATAGTACCAGGAAGGAGTGAAAGAAAGTGATAAAAAGAGGCCTTAACGTAGTAGATGACGTAGTGGCTACAATCGCCCTTGCTGGCGTGATTCTCCTAACAGGCTTTAATGTTCTATTTAGGTACATATTTAATTCACCAATTGCATGGACTATGGAAATTGCACTTGGATTGTTTATATGGTTTGTGTTTATAGGTATAAGTTCAGCAATGAAACGTGATGGCCACATAGGTGTGGATTTCCTTGTGAAGAAGTTGCCGAAATCTCTTAGTATTTTAAGTGAAATTATTCGTGCAGCCGCCGTATATTTTGTGCTCATTTACGTTTTTATTTATCTTGGGTTCAATTTTATGGCAACAGATAAATTAACACCAATTCTGGGTATAAATTATCAATTGATTAACATAGCCGTTCCAATTGGTGGTGCAATAACAGCTGTTCACTTCACGAGGAAATTATCTTTTGTTTTACGTACTGAATTTCGGAAAGAAGGAGGTGGATAATAAATGGCTTTAACTGTTGCACTACTTATACTACTAGGGCTTTTCTTACTCAATGTTCCAATTGCCTTCGCTTTAATTATAAGTTCTATTATTTACATCTTTTTTAATGATAGTTATTCATCTGAAATTTTAATCCAAAGAATGATTGGCGGGATCGAGTCAGTACCGTTACTTGCTATAATATTCTTTATTACAGCAGGTATTTTAATGAACTATACAGGAATAACTAGCAGAATGCTTAGATTTGCGCAAATGATTACTAACCGCCTTCCGGGGTCTTTGGCACAAGTTAACGTTGTTCTTAGTACGTTAATGGGCGGTCTTTCCGGTTCGAATATTGCAGACGCAGCGATGCAATCGAAAATTTTAGTTCCAGAAATGGAAAAAAAAGGTTATAGCCGTGCCTTTTCAACAGCTTTAACAGCAGGTACTTCTTTAATAACACCCATTATCCCACCAGGAATTGCTTTAATCTTATATGGGTTTATTGGAAATGTTTCTATTGGAAGTATGTTTTTAGCAGGAATTATTCCGGGAGTCATACTATGTATAAGCTTTATGGTTTACGTACATTTCTATGCAAAAAAACATAAGATAGAAACCGAAAAGACAGAGAAAATAACACTAAAATATTTTCTATTAACATCAAAAGATGCATTTCTTGCGTTGTTATTACCTATTATTATTATTGGTGGTATTCGTTTTGGTGTTTTTAGCGCAACTGAAGCAGGTGCTGTTGCAGTTTTCTATGCGTTATTTTTGGGGTTAATTGTATATCGGGAAATGAAACTATCTCAGCTTTTTAGTGCTCTTGTTGAAACGGCACATACTGCTGCTTCGATATTAATAATTATTGCGGCAGGATCGGCATTTGCTTGGGTCTTAACATTGGAACAAGTTCCACAGAGAATGACGATGTTTATGGTTGAATATATATCTTCACCAATTATGTTTTTCTTTGTTGTTCTAGTATTCTTAGTTATTATTGGAATGTTTATTGAGGGGAATGTATCAATTATTGTGTTAACACCCTTGTTTATGCCTATGCTCCTAGAATATGGAATAGAACCTGTTCATTTCGGAATTTTCTTTATAGTTTCTATAAGCATTGGTACTTTAACACCACCACTTGGAACAGTTATGTATACAACGTGCTCAATAACAAAAACAAAGGTCGAGGAATTTGTAGTTGCTAGCCTTCCATTTCTAATTTTGCTAGTTGTTGTTGCATTGTTGATAGCATTTATGCCTAGTTTATCCATGTGGGTGCCTAACACTTTCTAAAGGAGGAACCAATGAGATTAAAAGATAAAGTTGTCATTATTACTGGTGGAGGATCTGGAATTGGAAAAGAGACTTCCATATTATTTGCAAAAGAAGGTGCTACCATTGTCGTCAATGATTTGAATGAGGATTCTGGTCAACAAACAGTAGAAGAGATTCACTCAAATAATGGTAAAGCACTTTTTATCCAAGGGAATGTCACTAAATCCGAAGATGTAAAGAAACTGGTTGACCAGGTTATTAAAAGGTTTGGAAGAATTGATATTCTTTTCAATAATGCTGGAATTAGTGGGGTTGGTCAGCTTCACGAAATAGACCTGGCGACATGGGAACAAGTATTTAATGTCAATGTAAATGGGGTATTCCTCGTTTCAAAATATGTGATTCCCCATATGATGGAACAACGGTCAGGAACAATTATAAATATGTCCTCTTGTATTGCTGAAATAGGATTGGCAAATCGTGCCTCCTATGCAGCAACAAAAGGTGCAGTTTTATCATTAACAAAATCCATGCAAGTTGATTATGCAAAATATAATTTGCGCATCAATGCTTTAATGCCAGGAACGATTTACACTCCTTTCGTGGAAGATTATATTTCAAAATCCCCTGACCCCGAAGCCACAATATCCACTATAAAAAAACGCCAGTTAGGCGATGAGCTTGGGGAACCAATAGATGTTGCTTATGCAGTGTTATATTTGGCATCGGATGAGTCAAAGTTCATGATGGGGTCACCTATATATATTGATGGGGGTGTAGTAAATGGAAAATAGGGTGTTGATAAGTATGTGACTCTATAAATTTATGATGCCCGTATTTTGTTAGATGGTTAAAGGGAATTTGGGTAATAGATTATTAACATTTCATAAACAAAACTAGGAGGAATATTATGGCTACAACTGATGTAAAACTAAAAACATACCTAAACTATATTAACGGAGAATGGGTTGCCTCTGAAACTGAAAAATCTGGTACAAGTAATAATCCTGCAAATCTTGATGAGATTGTAGGATTCTATCAACTGTCATCAAGCAATGATTTTGATCAAGCGGCATCTTCTGCGCGTGCTGCTCAAAAAGGATGGCAGAAGCTTTCGGGAAGTGTAAGGGGAGATTATTTACTAAAGGCTGCTTCTATACTAGAAGAACGGGTTGATGATGTAGCTACCACTATGACGAAAGAGATGGGAAAGACATTTCCTGAAGCAAAAGGAGAAACTGCAAGAGGTGTGGCTATTTTAAAATATTATGCTGGTGAAGGAATGAGATCCAATGGTGACGTGATACCTTCTACTGATTCCGGTGCACTTATGTTTACGTCGAGAGCTCCGCTGGGTGTAGTCGGTATTGTTACTCCATGGAACTTCCCAGTAGCAATTCCGCTGTGGAAGATGGCACCTGCTCTTATTTATGGTAATACGGTTGTTATTAAACCGGCAAGTGAGACTGCTATTACATGTGCGAAGGTAATTGAGTGTTTGCATGATGCAGGTATACCAACGGGCGTGGTCAATATGATTACAGGTAAAGGTTCGGTTATCGGACAGGATATTGTTGAGCATCCGGAGATAAATGGTATTTCTTTTACTGGATCAAATGCTGTTGGAAAACAATTAGCCCACGCTGCAGTATCAAGAGGTATTAAATATCAGCTTGAAATGGGCGGGAAAAATCCAGTAATCGTTGCCAATGATGCTGACCTTGATTTGGCAGTTGAAGCTACAATTAGTGGGGGTCTAAAATCAACAGGACAAAAATGTACAGCTACTAGCCGTGTGATTGTGCAAAATGATGTTTACGACAAGTTTAAAGAGAAGCTCCTGAAGAAAGTTAAAGAAATCACAGTTGGGGATGGTCTGGAAGAAGGAACTTGGATGGGTCCTCTAGTTAGTGAAAAGCAGTTGAATACCGTTCTTGACTATATTGAAATAGGAAAGGAAGAAGGAGCAAAGTTACTATTTGGCGGTGATAAGCCATCCTCTTCGAACGCTACAAAGGGACATTATGTAGAACCAACCGTGTTTGAAGATGTATCTCCGAATATGCGGATTGCACGAGAGGAAATATTTGGTCCGGTTCTTGCTCTAATGAAAGTGGATACATTGGAAGAGGCACTTAATATGGCAAATGATTCGGAATATGGTTTAAGTGCATCCATATTCACAACCAATATAAGTAATATGCTTTCATTTATGGAAGACATGGATGCGGGAATGGCCCGTATAAACGCTGAAAGTGCTGGTGTGGAACTGCAAGCACCGTTTGGTGGAATGAAACAATCTAGTTCACACTCCAGAGAGCAAGGGAGAGCAGCGATTGAATTCTACACAAATACAAAAACTGTATTTGTAAAGGGATAGTCATCTATAACTTAACAAGTTCGTGTAAATAAGCAGGTGATAGTAACTAGTAAGTTACTATCACCTTATATAAAAGTTATACCTTTTTAAGAATCTATCTATGAACAATAATACCCTTGATTTAATCAAGTTAATTAAAACTGGAGGTGTTTATAAAATGAATTACTCTTTTGAGGGATATAAAAGAGATGATGGAATGGCAGGAACAAGAAATTATGTTGGTATTGTTTCTTCCGTAATATGTTCTAGCGCTGTTGTACGTGAGATATCCGAAAAGGTAACTGGGACTATTCCAATTGTCCATGCAAATGGCTGCGCCCAACTTGGTGATGATTTTAAATTAACAAGAAACATGCTCGTTGGTATGTCTTCAAACCCAAATATTCACTCTGCGTTGCTTGTGGGATTAGGTTGTGAAACCAATCAAGTAAGTGGGCTATTGAACCGTATCCCGAAAACAAAACCGATTAAAGGAATTGGAATTCAACAACTTGCCGGAGGTACAAATACCATACAAAAAGGGGTATCGATTACCGAAACGTGGGCTAGAGAAGCAACAGAGCAAAAAAGAACAACACTTGCCTTATCAAGGTTAACAGTAGGGATTCTAAACGTTGATGCGAATCAGGATTCATTAATGAAAACTGGTCCGGTCATAGGAGAGGTTGTTAACAAATTAGTTGAAAACGATGCAAAGGTGGTCATGGGTCTTTCTAAAACACTAGAGCCTGCTGGAAATTTACTGTCGGAACGAATGATTGATACGACTGAAAAAGAAAAGGTAAGAAAATTTAGCAGGGGGTTACATCGTTTACGTTGGAAAGATCCGGATATAACAAATAAGGACAATGAATTTACTGAAGAGGAAACAAAACTGGCGACACTTGAATCGAAAATGACAGGATCAGTTCCGATAAATAGTGTATTAGATTACGGTGAGATTCCAAAAGAGAATGGGCTCTATATAATGAACATTTCTAGCAATGTTGTGGAATCGCTATCAAAAATGGCTTCAAGTGGTTGTAATATTGTGTTGATCGTAAGTGATAGGGGAGTGTTGACAGGGTCAATTGCTTTACCTTGTATGACGGTAACACCTCAAAATAACGAAAGTTCATTTGACGAACTTATTGATTATTCAATTAAAGGAATTGATATTCACGAAGAAAGTGAAAGAATTATAGAAGAAATATTGGAAGTATGTTCAGGAAAACAAACAGAACTAGAGATGTTGGAGTTGGGCGAGTTTTCTATACCACACTTAGGTACTACCTATTAGGGAGGGATACCGATGAGCCAAAAAATAAACACCCTTAAGTTAGATGAAAAGGATAATGTTGCGGTAGCACTTGAAACTTTAAAAGCTGGAGAACTTTTATCTATAAAAAATGAGATAACAAAAATCAGCGCGACAAAAACGATACCCTACGGACATAAAATTGCGCTTAATCCAATCCCTAAGGGTAATAGAGTTATTAAGTATGGGGAGTGTATGGGGATTGCAACAAAGGATATAGCAATAGGTGATCATGTTCATGTATCCAATGTTCGCGGATTAACTGAGGAGGATAAAAGTTTACAAGAGGAGGGAATCGACGTTGAAAACATTTGAAGGTTATCGTAGAGCAAATGGAAGCATCGGGGTTAGAAATCATACTATTGTTATCAATACAGTTGGTGAACTAGCTGGACTTACTAAAAAGTTGGCTAATCTCGTTCCAGGTGTTATTCCAGTCGTTCACCAAGCAGGTCAATCCCAATACTCTGAGGACAGTGACCAAACCATTAAAACATTAACAGGTACAGCTGGACATCCAAATGTTAGTGCTGCATTATTTTTAGGAATGGGAACAGAAGACCCTGCTGAAGGAATTGTAGAAACGCTAAAAAAGGATGGCCATCATGCCCACTCCATTATATTTGAAAAGAATAAATCAATTGCCGAATGTCTTAAAGAAGGGAAGGCTTGGCTTGAAAATGCATTAGAGCTAAGTAAGCAGCAAAAAACGGAGAAAGCTGATGTTTCCGAATTAACAATTGGACTCGAATGTGGCGGTTCAGACGCATGGTCAGGAATCACTGCTAACCCTTCGATTGGAGCCTTTTCGGATTCGATCGTTGCGGATGGGGGAACGAGTATTCTCGCTGAAACAACAGAAGCAGTAGGTGCCGAACATATTTTGGCAAATCGAGCGGTTAATTCGGAAGTAGGTAACAGATTTCTGGAAATAGTAAAAAGGTATGAACAACGAGCAAGAGCTGTGGGAGAAGATATTAAAGCTGCTAATCCTTCGCCTGGTAACAAAACAGGTGGATTAACGACACTGGAAGAAAAGTCTCTTGGATGTATTAAAAAGGGGGGCAATTCTACGTTAATGGAAGTAATTGATTATGCGCATTCACCAACAGAAAAAGGATTTGTATTTATGGATACACCAGGCTATGATGTTGAATCTGTTGTAGGACTAGTGGCTGGGGGGGCACAGATTGTTTTATTTTCCACCGGCAAAGGTTCTCCAACCGGGTCTCCAATCGCTCCAGTAATTAAAATTGGAACGAATCCAAAATTGTATGAAAACATGCCCGAACATATTGATGTGAACGCGGGAAAGATAATTGATCAAAATTATACGATTGATCAAATTGGCGAGGAAATTTATTCCAAAGTTTTACACGTAGCTAATGGCGAAATTACTGCTTCCGAAAAGTTTCATAACCAAGAATTTAGTATATGGCGGTTGGCGGAAACACAGTAATATCGGGGTTATCAAATGGGAATATATAGGGAGGATTTTAATTGCGGATTATTCGTTTCTTAAATAATAAAAAGCCAACTTTAGGTGTATTAATGAGCCAGAATGTTTCCCCTTTACCTTATTCTGACTTTATGGAATTAGTAAATGATGCGGAAAACAAGAAATCTACACCATTAAAGCTTGTTCAACAATTAATCGATGATAATAGGCCCACTGAGGTATTTGTGTATGATGAATTGAACTTATTAACCCCTGTTGCAGCCCCTGAAGTATGGGCTTCAGGAGTAACCTACTTCAAAAGTCGTGAAGCGAGAAATTTTGAAGCGTCTAATGGGAATGTGGATAGTTCGCAAACATTTTATGACAAAGTGTATGATGCTAAACGTCCTGAACTATTCTTGAAGTCAACGGAGGCAAGAACAATAGTACCAAATAAAGATTTGAATATTAGAAGTGATTCGGAATGGCAAATTCCAGAACCAGAAGTTGGCGTTGTAATAAATAAAGAAGGTAAGATTTTGGGTTATACGATAGGCAATGATATGAGTTCTAGGGATATTGAAGGGGAAAATCCATTATATCTACCCCAGGCTAAAATCTGGAAAAATTCTTGCTCATTTGGGCCTGCAATCGTATTGGCTGAATCATTATCAGATCCTTATAACTTAGAGATTAGATTGAGTATCTATCGTGAAAGCATGAAAATAGTTGAGGAAAGTGCAAATACGAATCAATTGAAACGAAAGTATGAAGAACTAGTTTCCTATTTAACAAGGGATAACCTCATTTTTGATGGAACAGTATTATTGACGGGTACTTCTATCGTACCACCTAATGAGTTTACACTTCAAGATGGTGATTATATCGAAATTGAGATTCCGGAGATCGGTGTATTAGCCAATCCTGTCAAGCAATTAAGCCACATGGGAAGTCGTGTGGTTAATTAATTGTTATATTAATAGAGTTTATTATGAAAGATATTTTGGAGGTAAATCATTATGAAATTAGCTACCTTTATAAAAGATAATAGACCATCATTGGGTGTTAAAGTAGGAGAAGAAATAATAGATGTTGAGTCAGCACTATCTATTCAACCTATGAAAAACGTGCCCACAGAAGTCATGGATTTAATTAGAGGTGGAGATGAATCTTTATCAATGTTAAGAAGCTATATCAGTAATCTTGATACTGGATCGGATTCTCCTTATGTGCTGAATGAAAAAGAGTTAGATTGGGGCCCCTGTGTCACACGTCCAAGTAAAATAATTTGTGTTGGTTTAAACTACCGGAAACATGCTGATGAAACAAATACAGCTTATCCTGAAACTCCAATCTTATTTAACAAATTCAATAACACATTGACAGGTAATTTATGCGATATTGCAGTACCTAAAGAAACCGAGCAGTTAGACTATGAAGTGGAATTGGGAATTGTGATTGGAAAATCTGCAAAGTATGTTTCTAAAGAAGAAGCATTGGATTATGTTTATGGGTGTTGCACGGCAAACGATTTATCCGCAAGAGATTTGCAATTTAGAACAAATCAATGGTTACTAGGTAAGTCATGTGACGGTTTCAGTCCCATAGGCCCATACCTTGTAACAATGGATGATGTAGGCAACCCCAATAACTTATCCTTAAAAACAGTGGTTAATGGAGAAGTTCGCCAAAATTCGAATACATCAGATATGATATTCTATTGTGACGAAATCGTAAGCTATATTTCACAATATATGACCCTTAATCCGGGAGATATTATTTTAACTGGAACTCCAGAAGGGGTCGTTTTGGGATTACCCAAGGAAGAACGAGTTTATTTACAACCGGGTGATGAGGTTACAGTTGAGATTGAGAAATTGGGTGAGTTAACAAATAAGTTTGTAGTTGAATGAATGCTATAGATCAAATAACTAAAATTCACGAATGGGAGCAAGTAATGATCCTTACTTGCTTTCGTTCATTAATTAAAAATATCCAAAGATGGGGTTACAATGAATAGGAAACGTATAAAGAGTTATCTCAAGCGGATGCTTTAAATGATTAATGATTATCCGGAAAAAGTGATTCAAATTGGTGATAGGAATTTCATTCGGGATTTTATTGATTGGATGATTTTTGAAATGAATCAAAAGGGTAATTTTGGATGGAAGGTTGCTTTATTTCAGGCAACTCCAGGGGAGAATGTACCAAAACTTAATCGTCAAATTGGGCTATTTACTTTAATCCTTCGTGGTAAGGAAAATTGAGAAACTGTTAAACTCATGGGGTGTGGGTTGGCAAGGCGAAGAGTTTTTTGCATGGGTTAATCAAGGAGGATTCCATTCCGGATAATGCTGCTTTTCTAGGTGTTTTATCACTGGATGGCTGGATAGAACCCGTTGATGGGATGCTTCCGGCGATAATCGCTGCTAAAAAAGAAGGATTCAAGCTATTGTATTTCCCACCAATGAAAGATATGCCATTTCCGCAAATAGATGATATGGAATTTTGTTTTGTTGAAACACTGCATGACGTTATTGCCTCATTTTCCGGTCAACTGTCTTCGTTCGCGCTAACTTCTATGTCCTCTTCTGAAACAACCACTCCCGAGCCAGTAACGTATGATAAAGGCTTCCAGCATATACTTGGTCACAAGCAAGCGAAGAGAGCGATGGAGATGGCTGCTGCGGGCGGTCATAATATATTCATGACAGGCCCTCCCGGATGTGGAAAGAGCGTACTGGCTCAAAACTTTCCTTCGATTCTGCCTCTTTTGAGCGAAACGAGTCAATTTGATGTCATGAGCATTTATCAGTTGGCTGGTATTAAAAATGAGAATTATCAAATTCTACCATTTCGGGATTCACACCATTCCGCATCGGCTGTTTCACTTATTGGTGGAGGAACATGCAAAAGCGGAAGTGCCCTGGTTAGCGACGTATGGACTGGACTGAGCCGGAGGAGATAAAGGAAACACGATGAACGGAGTGAATCGATGTTGACTTATCGTACGGAGGTGAGGGGGAGTCTCACTAGTCGCTGGGCACTGGAGTTAGACGTTA
>Ga0079226_10003895_pt1 | contig 11424 bp, 12 predicted proteins | sample Poulit2014_FD_76345 | JGI IMG/M metagenome (GOLD analysis project Ga0079226, IMG submission 76345) | Agricultural soil microbial communities from Georgia to study Nitrogen management - Poultry litter 2014 | ecosystem: Environmental > Terrestrial > Soil > Agricultural land | place: USA: Georgia...
AGAGCCATTAAATCAAGTGAAAATAAAAAAGTGCCAAAACCATCTCTTTCCAAAGGTTTTGACACTTTCTGATATCATTTCATTTCGACTAATATTGCTAGTATGGAGACGGCGAGAGTCGAAACTAACTCTTATAAAAACTTATCATATCAACGTTTGTGGGGACAATTGATATCTTTGACTACCACTTTGACTACCTCTCAATTATTTCATTCCGTTTCGAAAGGCTTTTGCTTATAATTCGAAACATCATATTGCTTAATAACCTTATACTTACTTGAAGATTTCCCATCATTTTTCTCTCCAAGAGTCGCTCGGTTTAATGCATCTTTTAGCATCTTCAATAAATACTCAGGTTCGGGTGCTTCTTCTACCGCAGATAGAACTAACGCTTTTCGTAAATACCCAGGATGTTGTGATAATATCTCACCATTAAACTTTAGTTTATTCGCTTCAGCAAATAAACTCATAAATACAGAAACTGTCCGAGTGTTTCCTTCTCTAAATGGGTGCACACGCCAAATTTTAGTCATAAATGTTGCAAAATTCTCGGTTAGACGAGCTTCCTTTTGATCCCATCGTACATCATTTGCCCACTCAAAAATATTTTTAAGATCATAGATAATTTTTTCTGTATCACTGTAGCTAATTGATGGACCCCCAAGCACCTGCTCAGACTTATAAATATTCACGGTACGAAATTGTCCAGCCCATGTGTATAATTCTTTAAAGAGGAATCGATGAATAAATTGTAGACTATCGTATGTTCGAAAGTTAATTTGTTGAGTAACGGAAAATAAATCTAACGCATTTGCAATAAACAGTTGAGCTTCTACTTCAATTAATTCCTGTTCATCACTAATGCCAAACTTATTAATTAAAACATTCGAACCTTCATATACGTATGGGTCCATCATTTATTCATAATCCTTTATATACCTATTTATAATCTTCTGCTTAAGTTCACGAGAAGTTATTAAACCTTCTTCATATTCATCCAAAAGTCTTTTAGTAAATGCACTTGGACGACCCCCATCGAGTGAAGCCATTCCTACAGCAAAATTCACTTGTTTTTTACGAAGAACACGAGTACTCGCCTTCATCAGATAGGCCCTCCCTTATATTATTTATATATCCATTATATCATATGCATGCTGTTGTTTCCGATATACTCTTACAATTATTTTTATCTTTTATCGACATTCCTATACTTTTTACATCTCGACTCAAACTCATATGTGCAATTTACATAGCATGCAGGAGGTCATCATTCAAGCCCGATATGCTCCATCATAGGAAAATACCTACAGATCAAGCTTTGTAGGTGTTTTTCATTTTTATTTTCCTCTTACTTTCCAACCAAATACCCTATTATGCACAAAAATCCGTTATCATTTACATAATTTTATTGCTTTAATTAGTAATCCATTGTCATCGCAACATTTTCTACAGGTATAAACAGCACCTATATTCAATGACTAAGCTATTATCTTAGTTAGCCACATCAAAAAACTAATTTTTCCAATGCTAGATCAAAACCTCATCTTAGACGTCAAGTCTGGAATCGAAAGAGCAGCTCTGCCTTACCATGGCAATTTATACAGAATATAAGTCATATATGTCATAAAAACACTGTATTTTGGCTGTTTTTCGATGTTTATTCGACATAAAAAGCATATATCAACTAAAAGTCGTCACTATCTCGTCACTGTTTCATCACTAAACGGAGAACATTTATATACATTCTAAGAGGGAGATTAACCAACTCCCTCTTTTTCTAATCTCCTTTATCCAGCGATATCCAGAAGTCCTTTATGTCCTTAACATCCTCATCATTTAAACTAAGTAGTATCGGAAACATATTCACCGGTGTTCCTGCTGTGATACCTGCCTTCTTAAAGAATAAATACAAGTATTTCTCTTCTGGCAATTCCAACTTATAAAAGGCAAACTCACTGTTACGTAACGGGTCCCTCTCCCCACCTAAAATATACATCGGTGGATATCGAAAGTCTTCCTCGCCAACTATATCCTCAATTTTATTCATTAGTGCCATTACGTGCTCTAAGACACCCACCTCGTCGTCTGTACCACCCACGTAATCCTCGTAGAGATTACCGTCACTATATCCAACTAAAATACGATACTTATTCATGTAAATCACCTCCCTCCGTTTCAGTAGTTCCATCTTAACGCATCCTTGCACTAATAAGATAGTCATGTAGATACCATCGATTTGGCGTTTACTTCATCCCCATGTTAAACAAACGTAAACGTCTCTATTGTTTCGTCACCCGTCTCCATATTCCGCACAGTATATCGATTGCTCTCCACTTCATTTTCACCAAGGACAATCACGTTGAGAACACCTTCTCGATCTGCCTGTTCAAACGCCTTTCTTACCCTTTTATTGCCCATTTCCACTTCCACCTTATATCCTTTCGACCTGATGTACTGAGCGAGTACCAGCGCCTCCTTGTGAGCGTTTAAGGGAACGATATAATAGTCGATCGCTGTTTGTTCTGTTATGATTCGTCCACTCAACTTCACCGCTGTATAGATGACATCGAGTCCGAACGATATCCCGACTGTCGCAAAAGCTTCATCTGTCCCAATCATCCCACCAATCGCATTGTCATAACGCCCGCCACTACCAATGCTTGACGTAACTATATCGTCTCTTAAAAATATTTCGTATATCGTACCCGTGTATATATCCAGTCCCCTCGCTAACGACGGACTAAACACACAGTCTTGGTCTAGTCCCAAAAACGATAGGTATGACATTAACTCAACTAACTCCGCTAATCCTTCCGCCACCTGATCACTCTGAGTTGCATACGGTTCATAATAAGAAAAGTCTGTATTGGTATTATCCTCTAAAAAGCCCTGAATAAGCGTTAAGGCTGATGCTTCGACTCCATTCGTACCCAACTCACGAATCACGCCATTTACCCCTATTTTCTCCACCTTATCAATCGTCAACACTGCGCGATTAATCTTTTCCCTTTTGACACCAAACAGCTCTAAAAGTCCCGTCAGTAACTTGCGGTTATTATAGTGTATTTCCACGTCTAAATCTAATCGACCAAACGCATCGAGTGCCATCGCCATTAGTTCGGCTTCCGCCACTTGTGTATCTACTCCGACTATATCGACATCGCACTGAGTGAACTCGCGTAACCGACCAGTTTTTATCGGTCCATCGCGAAATACTTTACCAATCTCATATCGCTTAAACGGCATCCTAAGTGACCGGTTCATCGCTACTACTTTTGCAAAAGGGATTGTCAGGTCATAACGTAACGCTAAGTCCCTCTTCCCACGGTCAGTCAATGTGTACATCTCCTCTATTATCTCGACCCCACCGGCATACTTCGAGGCTAATAATTCCGTATAATTTACTATCGACGTTTCTAACGGTTGGCAACCGTAGGTAATAAACACATCCTCCAGCGTCCGTTTAATATGCTTTCTCACCAGCTCAGCATCCGGCAAATAATCCTGTGTTCCTTTTACGTTTTGATACACCATTTTTTTCATCCTTTATCCCTCCATCTTAAAAATAAAAAAACTGCACTTGTTTTAAGTAGTTAACTTAATCCAAATGCAGTTCATGCTTAAGAGTCTTCCTATAAACGATTTTTTTATCGAATAGCAAGACTCTATTTATGATGATGTAATTGTGGTAACTGATTAACAATATTGCTCGGAAAACGCATCCTATTACACCTCGATTTTCACTACTTTACCACATAAACGTCGATTGCTCAATTTTCTTTGGTTAATTACTTTCCTTTCCACCTGTCTTTCCCGTATTATCTTATTCTTCACCGATTATTTAAGTTAATCACTATCCATTATAAACAGAATATCTACCTATATAGCTTTTGCTCATTTCCTATCCAACACAAACTTTCCAATCGAGACTATTCACCTAAAAGTGAACTTCTTACGATATAAAGAGTGAACTTGCTACAACATTCAAGGTGATCTTGCTAGTGAACTTCCCTAAAACTCATCGTTATTGACGCTTTTCAAGCCTTTTCACGCCATTTTAAACCCTATTCACACGATTACTATAAATGTTCACCACCGACTTCACCAAGCTCTTCACTCATTGTTCGCACCACATTTCACTCCTGTATTCCATTAAAATATCCTTATGTAAAGAAATCGACTTTCCTTTCCGTCTCAACTTTCCATATTAAACTAACAAAGCAGTAACGATATTCGTTACTGCTCCTCCTACGTTTATTCTTTTCTTTTCGGTGGTGTGGGATTGAAGAATGTTAACTTAACATACAGGTAGAACCCCAACACTATCGCATACATCAATATCGTAATTGAATACAACAATAAGCTTCCTACCACCCTTTCAACGTCGAACAATTCTGTGAAGCTAAAACTATATTTACTGAAAAACAGTAAGATGAATGTTGCCGTATAGACCAACAAAAACAGTAACGATGTCTTCATATTTTCAATCATATTATACCGAAATATCGCTACATATGTTCTTGGGTCTACCTTTCTGAAGTATCTGACTCTAGAAAACAACGTCGCAATTCCTTCCGCTGCAAGCCACAGGATCCCCACCATAACAGCTGTAAACAACACATATGCACCCATGTAACTTAACACTAGCTCTACTACCTGCCATTCACTTGCTACTATCATTCCAACAATCATTAAAATTAATGGCGACACTTGAATCATTCTCCTCATCACAATCGATTCACTGTACATTTCATGCATCATCAATCTCTCCCTTATCTTTTTTTGTTCCTATTTTCACATTTCGACTACTTACACCTTTGGTCCATCTCGACCCAGAGTCAACATAAGGTAAAAATAAACAGCCTTCACCAAAACAAAAACTCCTATCGTCGCACTGTATACTAATACAACACCGATGAAGCGATCGACTTCAAGTAACTTATCTACCTCTACTAAGGTAACCACAATCCCAACGAACAACACCGTGTACACTACGTATGCCATTAGATTCTCATAAATGTATCTCCGCACGAAAAAACTACTTATCTTGTAAAACTTTCCTGGAGATATGAACTTGACTACACTCGAAATTCCCATCGTAATTACTTCTGTCGCTACAACTAACACTACTCTCATAAGCACCAAATAAAATAACGTTAGTAAACTATAACTAATCATTACCGTCAACACCGGTTCCACTCCTACTAACCACCCAACCAACAGTAAGGTAGAAACGGTCCCTACATATGTAAACAATTTTAAAATAGATATTTCCGCTAGTTTCTCCATATCGCCACCTCTTTTTTCTTCTTTTTAGTTTGTTTTACAATTCTAGATTGGCCTCTCCGATGTTCGCTCCCTGTTTTCATCCTCCCACTTGTTTTATTTGATTCGTCATTTACCAAGAAAGCATAACCAATAGCTGTCTCCAATATCTGATCCATCCCAATCAATTGCTCACCCAACCACACCATACACACCACACCCATATAAACGAACAACCTAAGCTTAAACATATCTCGTAACACCTTCATCCCGTCACCTCTTCCTCCGCTTTTCATTTAATAAACCAAGTGTACACTGCATTCCTCTGATTTCTGCTCGTTTTTTTATCTTCCTCTGATAACACGCTCATTCAGCCGTTTCGCTTTCATCATTTTACTTTATAAACCAAGTCTACACCGCGCATCTCTTATTTCCGTTCGTTTTTTTATCCTTACTCATATCTCAATCATTTCATTGTTTAATTGTGTACAAATTATGTCTGAGCTTTAATAAAGTAATATTAAGTAGTGTACTCTGAGTGTTTTTTGTTGTTTTACATTTCATTAAAATACAAAAAACTTCACATATAAAATGTGAAGTAACTGTAGGCAACTGATTATTTGCTTGTTATTTTCAGGTATACGAAATTTTTCGTATGTTAACTTTTTATATACTTACCACAACAGATGTACAAATCCCTCACCTAAAATGTTTACTCCAATAACCAATCTACATCCTCTTGCGTCCAACCCTCTGGCTTAACATCAAACGTGTCATTTAAGTGACTCGTATTATACTCTCGCACATTAAAATTAATATCTACCGGTAATCCACTTACTTTTCTAGCCGTATCTATCTGTATGTCCTTAAACCCTACCTCTACCGGATGTGGCTGTACATATACTGCGTTACTTACAATGTTAGGCGTGTCGTTCGGAAACGTTACTGCCTCGTTTTTAATCTTCTCGATCTTTAAATTTTCTTTTATCTTTGCGTGTATTCTCATCCTCAACGTCTTACCTTTTCTCGGCTCCAACCAATCCCTTGAAAATTCTCGATACAGTTTTCTCCCCGCCGTGCTGTGAGTGAGATTTAACACCTCTTCCTGTGCTCCCCCAAGTACTGAATATTCTACTCCTAAAATATCAAACCGATTATCCATAACATCTTCGATTTGTAGACTGTGATAACCAATTAAATCGTCCGGTAAAGTAACATCTACATCGAAATAAAAGGGCTCACTCGGTCGTGCGTACTTCTCTACACTTACCGCTTTTACTATCTTAGGTGGCGTCGGTTCCGGCCCGTCCCAAGTGTTGGTTATCCTGTACTTATCCAACGATATCGACGTACTTACTTGCTCTACCTTACTCTTGTAATGTTTTTCACCTACTTCCCGTACGGTATACTTTGAAAACGTCCACCCATTTCCTTTAAACAAGGGTAGACCCGTAAACGTGTGTTTCCACCCGCTGTCCTGTGTTAAGGTCGCCGTTTGATATACCTTCCCATCCTTCAACAACTCCACGTCAATTTCCGTAGGTCGATCTGATTTATGATCTCCTTTCCACACCTTCTCAACTTCGAGCTCTTTTGTGTACTCTTCTGGTATCCCCCTTATATTAGTCGTCACCTCATTGGTATCGTAATCCTCCCTAGTGACACTGTTAATATTAATACTCCCCTTGTTCTTAATCGAAACATTTCCCGTTAAACCCAAAGTCCCGATAACGTGCGCCGGAGACTTTAACTTTGCCGGAATATCAAAACGGTAATACTTATCATGAAACTCCGCTCTTTTCGAATTTTTCGCCTTTACCGTCACAACATCATGACGCTTTGCCCCACTTCCTGTCGCCTTAACTGCCACATCGAACTGCCCCGTCACTCTTGACCCTTTGTTATTGTAGACCTGTATATCTGACGCCTTTACTGTAAGCGCCGGATGTAACGCATCCTTTAAAACATACGATTTATAGTAAAACGCACTAGCCTCTCGTGGTACTGTATGGTATATACGATAGTTTATCGTCCCACCCAGATCCGTTAACGTACTCGTCGTCCTATCTCGATTCCCTACCCGTATACGTTTCGTCGGCTTTTCTGGCTTTGTCGCCATCGGTTTGTCGGGCGTATATAAAAACCTTTGAGGGTTGCTTAATTTGGCCCCTCTATTTTGGCCTTTAATAGGATACCCACCATGATGGTTTGGCCGTGTCCAATCCCGTGACCACAAAAACCTAAACTCATTCCCATCTACCAAGAATAAGACGGAACCCCGTTTAATATCTAAAGGGCTATCCAGCGTTAAATTTCTATAAAACTTCGCTCCAATGGCCATCCTTTGATCACCATTAACCGTTTCAGTCCACCGATCTACCCAAGTCTCGTTTTTATATACATACATCTTATTTATCCTGTTGTATTGCATACCTGTAAAACTCATGTACTGGTTTATATCTAAGTCGATTACATTCATATACGTCCCCAGTCCACTTGCCGGTACCAGTTCACCTATGGTCCCTTTAGGTCCCGTAAATCGGTAAGTCGCCCTTACTTCCACATAATTATACCCTTCCATCGCAAACTCGATGCTATTTTTATAAAACAAAAAATAGTTACTTCCCTTTGCGAAATATCCGGGCCCCCACCCCATCACCTCAAACTGTAAGTCTACATCTCTTCCCTTATAATTTGCTATTTTTTTGTAGGTAAATATGAGTTTCCCCCTCGCTGAATTGGGAGGTTGTACTATCAGATCTTCTCCATTTACACTCTTCGTTCGTGCACCCCCTAAACTTACAATATCTAACTCACTCTTCCCTTTTTTAAATTCCGGAGTTATCACATACTTACTCGGAATGTACTTCTTCGCATCTACATATTCTACCTTTGACGTACCCTTTATACTTCCTCCACCCGCCTCTCGTGCATGTACCTCACCACCGTCCTGCATTACTCCCGTTAAAACGATGGTTACCATTAAAACGAACATTACTACTCGCCGTAACATCCCTTGTGCTCCTTTCTCAATCCCCTTTTTCTCACTCAACTCTAACACTCTCCCATTTCACTTTATTATGTGTCAAAAGTACCTCGTCTATTTTTACTCTTATCTTATATTGTTCTATTTCCACCTCGAATCCGTTTCAGTAGTTCACCCTCTTTTGCACAGCAAAAAAGACAGGCTACTATATTAGTAACCTGCCTTACTGACTTCGTATTCTGTTGTCGTGCGATTACTCCCCGAACTGTGCTATCGCGTGTTCTCCCGTCTTAGACACTCCGACACCGATATGCGTGAACTCAGGCGACAGTAAAAACGGCTTGTGTCCTGGACTATTCATCCACGTTGCCACTACCCAACCTGCCCCTGTTCCTCCCGTATACGCAACTTCTCCATATTTTCCTGAATACGGTCCTACGTGCATTCCTCGTGTGATCCCGTTATCCGTCAAGTAATTAGCATGATTTCGTGCGTTACTCCCTATCGTACCACTCCACTTTAACGGAGGTGATCCTACTTTCGCTCGCTCTGCGTTGATTAAACGAAAGATCTCCTGCTCCATAGCCCCTACGTTCACCACAGGTGCCGGTTCCTTCGTACCAACTAAAACTACCTTATTTGTAGCCGCTGTCGTTGAGGTCGTACAGTTCTTCGTCTCACTCGTCTTCTTACCATCCACATACTTTACCTCACACTTCGTTACCTTACTACCGTTCCTACCCTCACGCTCTACTTTCTCCTTACCTTTCTCTAAATTACTATCGTTCTTTTTATCCGTTCCAAATGCAATCGACTCCGTTTTCGTCGTCTCCGTTTTCCACTCTACTTTCGGTTCCGGCTTAGGTGTCGGTGCTGGTGTTGGTTTACTCGTACTGTTCCCCGAGTTGCTATTTCCTGTGTTACTCGACCCACTATTCGTGTTACTCGATCCACTATCACCCTTATTTGAACCACTGTTCGTGTTGTTCGTACCCTTACCCTTGTTTGTACTGTTCTCCTTGTTTGAACTGTTCTCCTTGTTTGTACTGTTCCCCTTGTTCGAATCTTTGTTCGTGTTACTCGTACCCTTGCTCGTGCTCTCACTCTTCTTCGCTGTACTCGTCGGAGTTCCCGCCCTCTTCTGAACCTCTTTCTTCGTTTGCTTTACCGTCTCCTTCGCCTTCTTAACTTCCTTCTTTACTGCCGTAACCGCTTTCTTTACATCTTTCCCTTTTACCTCTTCTACACTCTTTACTCCTAAAACTTCTTTCACTAAATCCTTTTCTTCCTTCGTTAAATCCTCTTTTAACTCCCCATCCTCATCAAGTAACTTTTCTACTTCCTTAATCTGATCCTCTTCTTCCGCTAGCTCCTCTAACTCGCCATCAAGTTCTTCTAGCTCGGCTGCAATCTCGTCGTTCTCGGTAGACGTCGTTTCCGCACCTGCTACTGACTCATCATCTTTCTTACTGCCACAACCGACTAATCCCATCGTCATTATAATAAGAACCAATGCTAATAACCTTAATTTAGACTTCCACATGTTTTTACCCCCCACTCTAACTTTTAAATTATGCCACACTCATTTCAGTACTATTTAACTACCTACTATGTACTTATATTAAATATAATTTATTCCATATATTATATATTATTATATCACGACCATAATTGCACCTAAACCCTCTTAATGTTAAAGTAAAATATAAAAAGCAGGCTACCATAATAGTAACCCGCTCCATAAAATTGCTATATTATAAAATGAGATTCATAGTTTATCCTTGTTCGAGGATATCAGATGTTGTACGTCTTTGGTAGTCACCGTTATTTGATCTGATTTTGAGTATATATCCAACAAGTAAACATCGTTATCACTCGTGATAACGTAACTAATGACTCGAAAGCCACCTGATTTTCCCCTTCGTGCACTCGTATTTCGCATTCTTTTTTTATATACTTTATTCCCATCTCGGACAATCCCTGCTAAATCTGACCCTAAGTCCCCTTCATTTTCAATTTCATTCAGAAACTCCTCGTAATCGTCGTCTAGTTTAGGGTATCTTTTTTTTCAGTTTTTTATATTCTTTTTCAAAAGTGCGTGTCGTTGCTACTGTGTATTTTTTAACCATTAGTCATTACGAGATTCCTGTAAAAACTCCCGCGCAGATTTGCGTGGTAATTTACCCGCCCTAATCATCTCTACTTCTTTTAATGCGGCTGTTATCTTGTCGCGACGTTCCTCTAGTTTAGTGACATCAAGTGTTTTCCCCACGTCGTCATCCCCTTTTTTATTCCGTTCATTCTCATGAATTCCGCTCATCCATATCACATCCTCTTATGTATATGTTATGAAGCGTCTCCATGTGTTACTACTAGTATACCATAATAACCACAGAAAAAAAGACACATATACCAATGTGTCTTTATCGGGGATAATCCAGCTTTACAGGAAGTATCAAGGACATATGACTACCTGAAACTGTAAATTTATTGTACCGCCTTTTCTATAATGTTGCCAAGTCATCCATCCCAATCTTCTTAAGATTCTGATTTTAATTCACCTAAGTCCTTTTTTATTGCGTTGTATCGCATTATCTGCCGCTTTTCTCGCATCCTTCAACATACGTAAGTACTGTCTACTATAAAGGCTTAGTACTTGATTTGCCGCTTCTTCAACCGTAATCCGCTTCATAGAAGCTATTTCCTGTAATGTTTCTACATAATCATTCGGTAGTTTCATTGTCGGCCTCCTTCATGTTCTTCGGTACGTGTCTGTTACTGTACCGCAAAAAACTCATTTCTATGAATGCAATCTAGCATCAATCGCAACGTGTAATTCATAGGGATCGGATTGATTCTCTAGCTTATTCAGCTTTACTGTAACGTTGTAAGTAGTCATACCGTGAGAGTTAGCTCCTCTCACTTTGAATAACTTATACAGTCCACAGTCTTTGTCAATTTTAATCACTTCACATACCGATGCACCTAGTTGTGTTTTTATCAATTCTCTTAAATATAAATCGACACCATGTAATGTTGATTGTTGCTGAACCTCTTTTTCAATAGTACTTTGCACTGACTCATCTTCATCTGTCGTCATCGTAATATACATGTACACAGGCATGACCGTGTCTTCATCTATTCCCTGTAAACGATACATCGTTACTCCCCCT
>Ga0079226_10003896_pt1 | contig 11424 bp, 18 predicted proteins | sample Poulit2014_FD_76345 | JGI IMG/M metagenome (GOLD analysis project Ga0079226, IMG submission 76345) | Agricultural soil microbial communities from Georgia to study Nitrogen management - Poultry litter 2014 | ecosystem: Environmental > Terrestrial > Soil > Agricultural land | place: USA: Georgia...
ATACCATGTAACGGTATTCTTTTTCAATGGCGTCATACCGACAATGAAATGCTGCGTCACAATAGGAAACACTACTTACAAATATATCTTTCGGGAGAAGGGTGTTTAACGCCTTTTTCCAATTACTCGTCGCTAGTTCAAAGGGGGATTCAAAATGGATCACTTGTCCCACTGCATGAACCCCTTTATCTGTGCGACCTGATGTTTGAATGCGTACGTGATTTCCTTTGTGTATCTTTTTTAGTGCTCGTTCAATTTCTCCCTGAATTGTCCGACCTCTTGGTTGTACTTGAAACCCAATAAAGTTTGATCCGTCATATTGAATCATACACATCAGTTTGTTCATTTAGTCCACCTCAACCGCTGTTTTAACCATATGTTCGTGTTAAAAAGAGTCCGGCAATGACGGCTGCCAGCAAAATATATGCAAAAATATCTAGAGACGTTATTTTTAATTCTCGTAATTTTGTCCTGCCTTGATCTCCATTATAGCCACGTGCCTCCATGGCCATAGCGAGCTCTTCAGCACGTTTAAAGGCACTGACGAATAAAGGGATGAGTAAGGGGACAACAGCTTTCACACGCTCTTTAATTGGTCCTGTACGGAAGTCTACACCTCGTGATGCTTGTGCTTTTGAAATTTTGTCCGTTTCTTGCATTAATGTTGGGATAAACCGAAGGGAAATGGACATCATTAATGCTAATTCATGCACTGGGAACTTAATTTTTTTAAGTGGGTGAAACATATACTCAATTGCGTCTGTAATTTCAATAGGTGTTGTCGTTAATGTAAGCAGTGAAGTGACTAAAATGAGCAAGAAAAATCGCAAGGATATGGCTAGGCCTTTGACAATCCCGCCGATATGAATTTTCAAGCCGAATAAGTCTACGAGTACTGCCCCTTCTTTTGTAATAAATACGTGCAAAAGGAAGGTGAAAATGATTAAAAACCAAATTGGCAATAACCCTTTCATAATATACCCAATGCGAATGCGGGTTAGGATCATACATACAACAGCAAATAGTGTAAGAACTCCATAGCTCCACACGTTATTTGCAAAAAACACTGCGACAACAAAGAAGAAAATAATCGTTATTTTTGCCCGAGGATCAAGTCGATGTGGAATTGAATTCCCTGGAACATATTGACCAATAATGAGTCCATTACCCATGTGTCGAGCCCCCTTTGACAACCCTACTCATTGCCTCAGCAATTTCGTGCCTGGATTGTTTTGTGTAAGGGATTTTTTGACCGAACTTTTCTTCAAATGCATGTAAAAACTGCATGACTTCAGGTACATCTAAGTGTACTTTCTGTAATGCTTCCTTTTGTGCAAACACCTCTAATGGTGGTCCTTCCATATACATAGAACCTTTGTTTAAAATAATGACATGGTCCGCGTAAGTAAGAGCGTCTTCCATACTATGTGTGATGAGAATTGTTGTCAGCTTCTGTTCGTGATGAAGCTTGTGAAACATATTCATAATTTCAGTTTGACCTCGTGGATCAAGTCCTGCCGTTGGTTCATCTAAAATGAGTACTTCAGGCTGTACAGCCAACACACCAGCAATGGCTACACGGCGCATTTGTCCTCCACTTAAATCAAATGGTGATTTCTCTAGAAAATCAGAGCTTAATCCTACGTCGACGATTGACTTTTGCACCCGTTGATCAATCTCTTCTTGTTCTACACCAAAATTGGTTGGGCCAAATGCAATGTCTTTTGCAATGGTTTCTTCAAAGAGTTGGTGTTCGGGATATTGAAAGACTACACCCACTTTACTGCGAAGTTCTTTCATGTTTTCTGGTTTTGTATCCTTTGTTAATTCGTACGGACCGACAGTGACTTTTCCTTTTGTAGGGCGGACGAGACCATTTAAATGTTGAATAAGTGTCGACTTCCCTGAGCCTGTATGACCAATAATCGCAACAAAAGACCCTGAGGAAATGTGTAAGGACATTTCATCCAGTGCTTTATGGGAAAAAGGTGACTTTTCCTGGTATATGTATGTTACATTTTCGAGTGATATATCCATAGGACCTCCAGCAATTGTTCGTGATTAAGTGGTTCTTCTTGTAGATCAATTCCATACGTTTCAAGGTCGTCTTTCAACAAAGTTACAAATGGAACGTCTAGTCCGATTTCGCGTAAGGCATCTTTTTTAGAAAAGATCTCTTTTGGAGTGCCTTCGTCCCATATTTCACCTTTATTTAATACGATTACCCGGTCCACTTGTGTAACTTCGTGTAAATCGTGTGTGATGGTAATGAGTGAAACGTCTTGTTCTTCCTGGACATGGCTCATTGTATCCATGATTTCTTTTCGCCCAAGGGGGTCAAGCATTGCGGTTGCTTCATCCAAAATTAAAATATTTGGCTGAATGGCAAGAACGCTTGCGATGGCTACTCGCTGTTTTTGACCACCTGAAAGTCGGTGAGGCTCTGTAAGTAAATAATCTTGCATCCCAACAATATGCAATGTTTCATCAATACGTTTGCGCATTTCTTCACGCGCAACGCCACGATTTTCCATGCCAAATGCGACATCATCTTGAACAGTTGTACCAACAAATTGGTTGTCTGGATTTTGAAAAACCATTCCTACATCTTTTCGAATATCCCAAATGGTCTCCTCTGTCACTTTTGTCCCGTCAATATAAATCTCACCTTCTTGTGGGAACAGAAGGCCGTTCATGAGTTTTGCAATAGTAGATTTCCCAGAACCGTTGTGCCCAATAATAGCGATTGATTCATCAGGATCAATGGCGAATGAGCACTCTTTTAATACCCAAGGCTGCTCATCAGTATATTTAAATGATACATTTCTAAACTCAACACGATAATTACTCATAATCTTTTCTCCCCTCAACATCTGCCTTGGTAGTATTTATATGTAGTCGAACGAATTTCATAATGATCAAAAATAGCTACTTCACTACCACATGTAGCTTCTAACGACTTAACGAAACTGTATGTGATAGTAAGGTAGTATGAAATACGTATGAAGACATTCATGAAGTCTATTACATATGTTATCACTGCGCATCTAAAGTTGGAGCTTAACTTCCACTATTCTATTGAATTAGCCCCGATACATTAGATAGCGCTGCGTACTGGGAGGGTAGCGCGAGTTGCGTACCTATCATCTAGCAGTGCTCTGAATACCGGGACGCAAAAGCGCGCAACTCTTCCCCAAACGAAAAATCCCACAATTTTTCGTCCTACAAAAAAAGGGCTTGGATTCACCTCTTGATGAGATTCAGTCCTGCCCTTTGGCAATATTTATGAGAGCTCGTTAGACGAGTTCGATAATTGCCATTTTTGCCCCGTCTCCACGACGTGGTCCTAATTTTAGAACTCGTGTATATCCACCTTGTCGGTCTTCATAACGAGCAGCAACGTCATCAAAAAGTTTTTGAAGTACGCTTTCGTCTTCATCTGCTTCTTGATTGTATAAAAATGCTGCCGCTTGACGACGAGCATCTAAATCTCCACGCTTACCTAGAGTAATCATTTTTTCTACTGCTGATTTTAATTCTTTCGCTTTTGCTTCTGTTGTTTCAATCCGTTCATGAATGATAAGATCAGAAGCAAGATTACGAAGAAGTGCCATACGTGCATCTGTAGCACGTCCTAACTTTCTAGCCATGAGCCTTCCCTCCTTCTTCCTTAAAACTCTTTAGATGTATTTGACGAGTTAGTCGTCGTTTCGTAGCTCTAAACCGAGTTCATCCATCTTCAATCGAATTTCATCTAAAGATTTTCGACCTAAATTACGAACTTTCATCATATCTTCTTCTGATTTAGTCGATAGCTCTTGTACTGTATTAATTCCAGCACGTTTTAAGCAGTTGTAAGAACGCACAGAAAGATCGAGTTCTTCAATCGTCATTTCTAGTACTTTCTCTTTTTGGTCTTCTTCTTTCTCTACCATCACTTCTGCTTGTTGAGCTTCTTCTGTTAATCCGACAAAAATATTGAGATGTTCAGTAAGCACTTTTGCTCCGAGAGAAACTGCTTCTTCAGGGCGAATGCTTCCATCTGTCCATACATCAAATGTTAACTTGTCAAAATTAGCTTTCTGACCAACACGCGTGTTTTCTACTTGGTAGGCTGCACGTGTCACCGGTGAGAAGATCGAGTCAATTGGAATAACTCCAATCGGTTGATCACCTTGATTGTTTTCTTCAGCTGGCCTGTATCCGCGACCTTTTTCTGCACTAATTTTCATATATAGGCTACCTTTGCTATTCAATGTAGCAATCGGTAATTCTGGATTCAATACTTCTACGTCACTATCGTAAGTTAGATCCGCAGCAGTAACGACTCCCTCCCCATTTACGTCTAATTCTAATGTTTTCACATCTTCAGAATAGATTTTCAGCGCAATTTGTTTTAAGTTCAAAATGATTGTCGTAACATCTTCAACAACACCTTCTAGTGTTGAGAATTCATGTTGCGCACCATCAATTTGTACAGATGTAATCGCTGCGCCTGGTAGTGAGGATAATAGGATACGACGCAAGGAGTTTCCTAGAGTAGTTCCGTATCCACGTTCAAGCGGTTCAACGACAAACTTTCCAAATGAAGCATCATCACTGATCTCTATCGTTTCAATTTTTGGTTTTTCAATTTCGATCATCCAACAAAGCCCTCCTTTAAAACGTCGAAACCCCGGCTAGACCGAAACGTCTAACCGAAATTCCTCATATAGGTAGTGCATCTTTGCTCTACCACATTTCTCGTACTTTCTTGTCTGTTTACGATGCATAATATGAAGGTACTCCATAAAAATGTCTTCTAAAACGGATGTAAAGAATCATTTTAATCGTTCAGCTTACTACTTCCATTTCAGTTAAATGGCTGTCTATAAGACTGAAATTTGTTCTTCGAATGGGAAAAAGACGTCATAGACTGTCTTTTTGAATGATTGTTTTAGATTCCTAAAACGTCGAATCATTATTTCTACCATTCAAAGGAACAACCTTACATCTTCAGCTATCATAACCCATTATAGACAGGGTGACAAATTCTATACGGTCAACTTATACACGACGACGTTTCGGTGGACGGCAACCGTTATGAGGAACTGGAGTTACATCTTTAATCGCTGTAACTTCAAGACCTACTGCTTGTAATGAGCGAATAGCTGCCTCGCGACCAGCTCCTGGTCCTTTAACAGTTACTTCAATGGTTTTCATTCCGTTTTCAACAGCAGTTTTAGCCGCTGTTTCTGACGCCATTTGTGCAGCGAACGGAGTGGATTTACGTGAACCTTTAAATCCGAGTGCACCTGCACTGCTCCAAGAAACTGCATTTCCTTGTTCATCTGTAATTGTAACGATTGTGTTGTTAAATGTTGAATAAATGTGTGCAATTCCAGCACTTACATTTTTCTTCACACGTCGTTTGCGTGATGCTGATGACTTATCTTTCTTTTGAGCCATTAGTCATTACCTCCTTCTGTCGTTATTCTTTACTTCTTGAAACTACTTGACGTGGTCCTTTACGAGTGCGTGAGTTATTTTTTGTATTCTGTCCGCGCACTGGTAACTTTCTACGGTGACGAACACCACGGTATGATCCGATTTCAGTTAGACGTTTAATGTCTAAAGAAGTCTCACGGCGAAGGTCCCCTTCAATTGTATATTCTTCAACTGCTTGACGAATTTTACCAAGTTCACCTTCTGTTAAATCACGTACACGAGTATCTTCAGAAACACCTGCTTCTGCAAGTATTTTTTGTGCTGTTGTTTTTCCAACACCATAAATAGATGTTAATGAAATAACAATACGTTTGTCGCGTGGAACATCAATTCCTGCTATACGTGCCATAACTGAATAGCACCTCCTTTAGTTTTAGCCTTGTTTTTGCTTATGTTTCGGATTTTCACAAATCACCATTACTTTACCTTTACGTCGAATGACCTTACATTTTTCACAAATCGGTTTTACCGATGCTCTAACTTTCATTCTCTAAACCTCCTTTTTTATCGGAGCTCATGCTTATTTATAACGGTACGTAATACGGCCTCTCGTTAAATCATATGGGGAAAGCTCTACTGTTACCTTATCACCTGGAAGGATACGAATAAAGTGCATTCGGATTTTTCCAGAAACGTGTGCGAGTACAGTATGCCCATTTTCTAATTCAACGTTAAACATGGCGTTTGGTAATGTCTCAACAACAGTACCTTCAATCTCAATTACGTCTTCTTTCACCATCATGTTGGTCTCCCTTCTCTACATCAGTCACAATATTTTCAATGAAATGTTGGATGGTAAATCGTAACTTACCATTTGTGACACGACCAGTTTCTAGAAGGCTGTTTTGGATTTCTGGAGAGATATAATCCATAATTTCAATATGATGTAAGTTCTTTTTCTTTGGTCGATCATATTTACGCTTTTCTCCATCTGCTAGCAAGACGAAACGATCAATTACTTGAATTACCACAGCATACTGACCGATCTCTCGCCCTTTTGTGATACGAACAACCTGACCTATTCGTGGAATTGAATCAGTTTCGCTCAACAATGATCACCTTCATTTTACGTTATTTTAAAACGTTGTTGTATGATAAAAACTTCTCAATAGCGTGATCCTTACTAAAGCTTTATTCATAAAGAAAACCGAGACTTTTTCCATGTAACATTCGTGTCACTATTCATGCAGTTCTTGATCGCTTTATTATAAAGGACCTTTTACACCTCTACAATAGATATATTTATCTAGCATTGGCATAAACTGTTACAAACAAACTGAACTTAATCCAATTTTTTTTGAATGTCGTTAAAGACTTCATCTATTTCTTGGACACCATCTACTGTTACGAGAGTTCCTTGCTCTTCATAAAAATCAAGAATCGGTTTTGTTTGTTCTAAATTAACGGATAATCGCTTTTTCACGGTACTTGCTTGATCATCTTCCCGTTGGATGAGTTCTGCACCATCACGATCACAAATTCCAAGTTCCTTCGGTGGATTAAATACATCGTGATAGGTGGCTCCACATTTCGGGCAGATTCTACGTCCTGTAAGACGCTTGATTAATTGATCTGTCGGTACATCTACGTGAAGAGCGTAATCCACTTTTTTATTCATATTTGATAACAGTACCTGAAGTGCTTCAGCTTGGGCAAGCGTTCTTGGAAATCCATCTAACAAAAACCCTTGTTCACAATCTTCTTGTTGTAAACGCTCTTGTACGATACCAATTGTAATCTCATCTGGTACGAGATCACCGTTGTCCATGAATGCTTTTGCTTTCTTTCCAAGTTCTGTTTCATTTTTCATCGCTAAACGAAACATATCTCCTGTTGAAATATGAGGGATGTTATATTTTCCGCTTATTTTCTCTGCCTGGGTGCCTTTTCCGGCTCCAGGTAGACCAATTAAGATAATATTCAACTCTTTCCCCCCTCGCTTCCACTTGTAACACACTTACTTAATAAATCCTCGGTAGTGTCGTTTGACGAGCTGCCCTTCTAATTGTTTCATTGTCTGAAGAGCCACTCCTACTACGATAAGTAAGCTCGTTCCTCCGATTTGTACGGATTGTGGTAAATTTGCAAGGCCGCCTAATACCATCGGTAGTACAGCAACAGATCCTAAGAAAATCGACCCTACAAATGTTAAGCGATACAGAACACGTGTAAGATATGTTTCTGTGTTTTTACCTGGACGAATGCCTGGTACATATCCACCTTGCTTTTGTAAATTCTCTGCCATTTGCTCAGGATTCACTTGAACAAATGTGTAAAAATACGTAAATGCAATAATTAAGATTACATAAACAAGCATACCAGCTGGCTTCTCAAAGTTAAACGTGTTTTCAATGATTGCTGCAAATTTATTTCCTTCAAAGAAGCTAGCCACTGTTCGTGGTGCTAAAATAAATGCACTTGCAAAAATGACTGGGATTACTCCCGCCGCGTTTACTTTAAGTGGCAAGTGTGACGAGTGCCCACCTACTGGTGATCTGTTTACTAGTTTTTTAGCATATTGAATCGGGATTTTACGATCAGCTTGTTGAATAAAGATAACCCCTACTGTAACCGCAATAATTACAAGAACAATCAAGGCTACAATAACGATGTTAATAAACAGCTCATCTCCAGCGTCAACGAAATACTGTCCTACTAAGTGTTGGACACCGTTAGGGACGGAAGCTACGATACCGCCAAAGATAATGATCGAAATTCCATTTCCGACACCATGTTCAGTAATTTGTTCCCCGATCCACATTAAAAATGCAGTTCCACCTGTTAAAACAAGTGCAATTACGAAGAACTTACCAAATGATGGGTCTGCAATCAATAGTCCTCCAGCCATTGCGTTAAATCCGATAGACATCGCAATTGCTTGAATAAATGCTAAACCAATGGTTGCATAACGTGTGACTTGGGCTAACTTTCTTCTACCCATTTCACCTTGGCTCTTCCATTCTGTAAACTTTGGTACAACGTCCATTTGCAACAATTGCATAATAATGGAGGCTGTAATGTAAGGCATAATTCCCATTGCTAAAATGGAGAAGTTTTGAAGTGCCCCACCACCAAATGTATTTAAAAATCCAAATACGTTCTCTTGGTTCATAAAATCAATTGCTTCTTTATTCGTGAACGGTACTGGAATAAATGTACCGAAACGGAAAATTAAAAGCATTAATAAAGTAAATATAATTTTTCTTCGAATATCCCCTACGCGCATAAAATTGGAGATTGTACGGAACATTACATCACCTCAGTTTTACCGCCCGCTGCCTCGATTGCTTCCTTAGCTGCAGCAGAGAACTTATGAGCTTTTACAGTAAGTTTTTTTGTAACAGAACCTCTACCAAGAACTTTAATTCCTGCTTTAAGGTTACTTACGACACCATTCTCAAGTAATAGCTCAGGTGTAATTTCTGTGCCGTCCTCAAAGAGATTTAATGTTTCAAGATTAACAATTGCATATTCCTTACGGTGGATATTTGTAAATCCACGTTTAGGTAACCGTTGGAATAATGGTGTTTGACCACCTTCAAATCCTACACGAACCGATGAACGTGCTTTTTGACCTTTTTGTCCACGTCCAGATGTTTTACCACTACCAGATGCCATTCCACGTCCAACGCGATTGCGCTTCTGGTTTGATCTTTCTAACTCATGGAGTTTCATTAGAGCACCTCCTGTTTATATTTTTAACCCTTAAACCTCTTTCACCGATACAAGGTGGGATACTTTATTTACCATACCACGAACGACTGGAGTATCTTCACAAACTACAGCATCGTTGATCTTTTTAAGTCCCAATGTTTGTACTGTTTTGCGTTGAGCTTGTTTTGTACCGATAACACTGCGCTTGAGGGTAATTTCTAATTTGTTAGACATTGTATTTCCCTCCTTATCCTAACAGCTCTTCTACAGTCTTTCCGCGAAGCTTTGCAACGTCTTCTGCACGTTTAAGGTTTTCTAAACCTGTCAAAGTTGCACGGATCATATTAATTGGTGTATTTGAACCAAGTGATTTCGTGAGTATGTCACCAACACCAGCTAGTTCAAGTACCGCACGAACTGGTCCACCTGAAATAACTCCAGTACCTTCAGCAGCTGGTTTCATAAGTACATTACCTGAGCCAAATCTACCGTGGATTTCATGTGGAATTGTTGTACCAACGATAGGTACTTTAATTAAGTTTTTCTGAGCATCTTCAATTGCTTTTTTGATTGCTTCAGGTACTTCTAGTGCTTTTCCTGTACCAAAGCCAACGTGACCGTTTTTATCTCCAACAACTACAAGTGCTGAGAAACGGAAGCGACGACCACCCTTTACTACTTTCGCAACACGATTGATCGTAACGACACGTTCTTCTAAATCTAGTTTGTTCGGATCAATATTTAAGTTCATGTATTGGTTACCTCCTTTATTGATTAAAATTCAAGACCTGCTTCACGAGCAGCATCTGCTAAAGCTTTCACACGTCCGTGGAATAAATATCCTCCGCGGTCAAATACAACAGAAGTAAATCCGTTATCTTTAGCACGCTTAGCGATGAGTTCGCCAACTTTTGCAGCTGCTTCTTTGTCACTAGTGACTTCTAATGCTAATTCTTTATCCACTGTTGAAGCACTTGCTACTGTTGTTCCATTGGAATCATCAATAAGCTGTGCATAAATGTTTTTGTTTGAACGAAATACGTTTAAACGAGGACGTTCAGTTGTACCTGTTACACGAGTACGAACACGTTCGTGTCTTTTTTGTCTTGATTCGTTTTTCGTAGGTTTAGTGATCATTTAAGTCACTCCTTTCTGACCTATCTACTATTACTTAGCAGTTTTACCTTCTTTACGACGTACATATTCGTCTTTATAGCGAATTCCTTTTCCTTTGTAAGGCTCTGGTGAACGAATTGAGCGAATGTACGCTGTAGTTGCACCAACGAGTTCTTTGTCAATTCCTTTAACAATAATCTCTGTGTTTTTAGGAACTTCTATTTGAATACCTTCTTCAGGTTCAACTTCTACTGGATGAGAATATCCTGCGCCTACTACAAGTTTTGTTCCTTGCATTTGTGCACGATAACCAACACCGTGAATTTCAAGGTGTTTTTCAAATCCTTTTGATACACCGTCAATCATGTTTTGAATTAAACTACGTGAAGTACCGTGTTTTGAACGATCCTCTTTTGAATCAGATGCACGTTCAACTGTAACTGTTCCGTCATCAACAACAACTTTCATTGATTCGTCAATGTTACGTGATAATTCACCTTTTGATCCCTTTACCTTTACAAGTGTTCCGTCTACTGTAACTTCTACACCTTCTGGTAATGCGATTGGTTTTAGTCCGATACGAGACATTTCATGCACCTCCTGTCTTCTAATTTCTTGTTACCAAATATATGCTAAAACTTCTCCCCCAACAGCTTGAGAGCGAGCTTCTTTATCTGATAGTACACCTTTTGATGTAGAAACAACTGCTGTTCCTAAACCATTTAGAACGCGAGGTACTTCATCTGCTTTTGCGTATACACGAAGACCTGGTTTACTAATGCGTTTTAGTCCAGTAATTACTTTTTCATCATTTGCACCATATTTTAAATAAATTCGTAAGACACCTTGTTTGTTGTCTTCACTTACTTCATAGTTACGAATAAAACCTTCACGCTTTAAAATATCTGCGATTTCAATTTTCATTTTAGATGCAGGTACTGCTAATTTATCATGGCCTACCACGTTCGCATTTCTAATGCGTGTAAGCATATCTGCAATTGGATCTGTCATTACCATAACTACACTACCTCCTTTCCGAATAAGGGTTTACCAGCTTGCTTTTTTGACACCAGGAATTTGACCTTTATGGGCAAGTTCACGGAAGCAAATACGGCATAGTTTGAATTTACGAATTACAGAATGTGGACGACCACAACGTTCACAACG
>Ga0079226_10003898_pt1 | contig 11421 bp, 6 predicted proteins | sample Poulit2014_FD_76345 | JGI IMG/M metagenome (GOLD analysis project Ga0079226, IMG submission 76345) | Agricultural soil microbial communities from Georgia to study Nitrogen management - Poultry litter 2014 | ecosystem: Environmental > Terrestrial > Soil > Agricultural land | place: USA: Georgia...
ACAGTAGTTTCAAGATTCAGCCGCGAACGCAGAGTCTGGACACGCTCACCGGCTACCTCCCCTTCATTGTTGACATAGCCAAACGACCAGTAGTATGAAAAGGGATCCGTCTGGCCTGAAACGCTTAGGTTGTAGTTCTGCCGGGGAGCAGCCTTATTATATACCTGATCGTACCAATCAATAGTCTTTCCAGCCATAAAGTTATCAATTTCATTAGCGGCCAGTCCCATGCGATTTAGCCACGTCTCCACTGGCTCACCTCCACCGGTTCCCAGTGCTTTCCACTCCTCCATGGTAATATCCGAAGGAAGGTCGCGGGGATCTGAGTAGTAATACTCCGGTTGGTTCGGGAACTGGCGGGTAGCCATATCTTCACGCATCTGCAGATACCCTTCAGGCCCAAATGGCTGGGAAGCCTGATCAGCGGTAGCAAGTCCTATACTGCTGTTAAAGTTAATAGTAGGTTCGGGCGAGGTTCCCTGCTTGGTGGTGATTTCAACGACCCCTGCGGCTGCGCTGGCTCCATATACAGCGGCCGCGCTGGCCCCTTTGAGGACATCGACAGACTGAATATCATTGGGATTGAGATCCGATATATTCCCGTAATATGTCATCCCGTCAATAACAAGGAGAGGTGAATTCGTAGCATTGATGGAATTCTGTCCTCGTATCTGGAGGCTGGTAGTCCCTCCCGCTCCGGTGGCGATATTTGCGTGAAGTCCCGGCACATGCCCCTGAAAGAGCTGGCCCACATTATCAAAAGTAGCGGATTCATTGGCTTCAGCTACATCTATGCTCCCGATCGACCCTGTAACATCTTTTCGCATGGCTGTGCCATATCCTACCACAACCATTTCTTCGCCCATAATTGCCTGAGGCGTTAGCTCAATATTAATCTCCATTCTTCCATTAATAGGTACTTCACGAGACTGATATCCCACAAATGTAACTACAAGCGTATCTTGCAGGGAGGGCACTTCTAACTCAAAACTACCTTCGCTGTCCGTTGAAGTCCCTGTAGTCGTACCTTTGATCATCACGTTTACGCCGGGCAGTGTTTCGCCCAGCTCCGCATCCGTCACCACTCCATTTATTGTTTCCTGCAGCAGAGATAATCGTTTCTTCAACTTATCCATATGATTCTTCCTAAGGTGAATGCTGCTGTTTAGCATTCTGTAACTCAACCCGGTCTGCGCCCCCATAGTGGCTAATACGCTTTCAAGCTTCTGCTCACCCGCATCAACACTGAAGGATGCCTCTATATCTATCTGCTTCCGGTCGAAGGAAAAATAATAGTCCGTCTGACGCTCAACTATTTTAATCATTTCCTTAACAGAAAGGTCTTTCTCATCCAGATTTACAAAGGTAGCCTTTTGGATAAGGGCAACCTCCTGTTGGTGTCCTTCCGTAACAGAAACCAGGCAGGTACCAAAAAAGAGCAGGATGCAAATCTTCTTTATTGTTGCAGTTGTTACCAAAAACCACTTCTTCCATAACTTTCTATTCATAGTTATCATCTTTTAGATTTCAACCTGGTTTATTCATGAACAATCCCTGCCAAAATGGTCCTTTATCATATTGGGCTGCCAATAGGATGGAATCCCACTCGATTCTTGTTACATAGGAGTTTGCAGGGCTTAGCGAATTGTAACAAGGAAAAGCAGTGGATTAGTCTACCTCCGACAGTCTCAAGAAACCCTTAAACAGGTGATTCATATAGAAATACAAATAGAGACGGGATAGCACCACCTCCTCTCACGATTATTTTTAAAAAGGAAGTGGCAGAAGCAAAAAGAAGAGCGAAAGGAGCAGAAGGAGGAATTAACCTGGACTATTCATAGATAATTCAGGTTAGAAAACTAAGCTGGCTCTCTTATTTTCAATCGTATAGGTAAAATCTTTTACATAGCTGATGCCTTTCAGCACATTTCCGAGCGGTTCATCTTTAAAAACACCCCGATACTTCCACTCCTGATTGGCAGCCTCTTCAGGATTTTCCACTTCGATATTGACACCGTACCAGCGCTCAAGGCGGGTAATCATCTCTTTCATACCAGCATCCTGGAACACCAATATTCCCTTTGTCCACCCCAAATCTAATTTGGGATCAAAAGAGGTTTTCTTCAGGGTATTATTTTTTTTGTCAAGAATAGCAGCCTCTCCGGGATTTAAAAAGTATGGTGTTATTCCACTGCTGCTGTCACTCACTTCTACCTTTAATTTTCCACTGGCAAGTGAAATATCAGTTTCCACATCTTCTTCATAGCTCTTTATATTAAAAGTAGTGCCTAAAACAGTCGTTGTAAGAGCTCCTGTGTGAACCACAAACCGGCGGCTTGAATCTTCACTCACCTCAAAGAAAGCTTCGCCGCTCAGGAAAACTTCCCGCTCCGTTGCCGAAAATTTTTCCGGAAATGTAAGGCGACTGTCTGCGTTCAGCTGTATCGTGGTTCCATCCGACAGAGTCAGCATCTTTTTCTCACCCGGCTTGGTTACTTTGATCACTTGGTTATGCTTTTCTGCGGTTCGATCGGGTTGCCAGTTATTGGTTGTCCAAAAGACAAAGAGTCCGACAGCAGCTACCAGAATTGCAGCAGCTTTTGCCCATGCCGAAATGTGGTGATATCGTCGATGTGATGCCTTACTGTATGAACGCTTGCCGGCGATATATCCGGCCTCCGACTTTTCTATATCCCGATGAATATTTTCCAGCAGCCGATCTCCCTCATGCGGCACATAGTCCGACTCATCTATCTGGTGCCACAGCTCTTCCAGGTTTTGGCTTTTTTGAGGATCCAACTCCTGAGCCTTAAACCACGCAAGGACCCTTTCCACTTCGGCTTCCGAAGATTCGTTATTAAAAAATCTTTCAAGTATTTCTTTATTCATTGATGAAATAAAATCACTTTAAGTCAATCGTCTAACTCTAATACACTTGAAAAGGCCATAGTACCATTTTCTGACAGATATATAAATAACAAGAGGTTTTTTACGAAACAATCAGGGCCGTCTTTTTGAGCCTGCTGAAATATCTTATAATAACATCTGTTGTCCTTAACCCGGACTTCGTAAAAGGTCTAAATTAAATGAATATAGCCCCACAGCACCACACAATAGCAATAAAAACACTTATTATTCCATGGTTGGCAAGGTGGGCTCTCAGAAGTTTCAATGCTTTGTTGATATGATTTTCGATATTGCTGACGGAGGTGTCGGTGAGAGTGGCAATTTCCTTATTAGACAGACCATTCATCCGGCTCAAGGTAAATACTTCTTTTCTTCGGGGAGGCAATTGCTCGATCGCATGTTCAATAATCTGCCGCGCCTCCCGATATTGAAGTGATTCTTCCGTGCTATTGTTTTGATCCCGGCTTAGCCGGCCCTTGAGATAATGTTCGTATGCATGTTCGTAAGTGCGTTTCCTGGACTTATTATACACTTTGTTGCGGGCGATGGTAAAAAGATAAGCCTCGAAATTTTTTCCTGTGTCCAGTGTTGACCGTTTTTCCCATATTTTAAAAAAAGCGTACTGAACCATATCTTCAGCCTCTGCATGTGAATGAGTCAATTTGTAGACAAATGCATACAATTTTTCTTCATACTTATAGTATAAGCTGTCAAAGGCTTGTTTATCACCTCTTTTAAGTTTTTTTACCAATAACCGCTCTTCCCTTAAACCCATTCTCAGTTGATCTGACTATGCCTTTCAAATTCGATTCCCTGCCATCTTTATTTTCCGTATTTAATCTCTGTAATTTCATATGAAAATCAAAATGATGCTTTTATTACTTTTTTATCAGGCCATAATAACTATGGGAGGAATCAGATGGTGGCAGAATAACCTGCATGAAACCTACCGCGCTGCTGGCCTCATACGACTGGATTTTGCCATCGGGGCAAGGGACAGAGTAATCCCGGTACATCAGTGTGCGGGTTTTATCCCGGTTGCGCCAGGCTGTAGTGGCATTTTTCTGAAGCCATGACAGGTATTGATCCTGCTCGGCATCTTCGATAAGCATATCCATATAGCGAACAAATATAGCCTTTAATACCCCCTGTTCATTCCAGTCACCTTCAGCCGGAAGAATACCGCTGCTATCCGACATTTCATCCCTGGCATAATCAGCGGCAAGGTTAGCATCATCCAAATATGATTGTTCGTTCGTTTCGTTGTAAAGCATTACGGCCGCGCCAATAGCCGTTCCCTGATTATAGGTATAATCTTCAAAACCGGGTGGATCTTCTCCCACCTTGTGATCGGCTACGCGTCCCGTAGCTTCCTGAAATAAATTTTCCCTGGCCCAGCTATATATTTTCTTTGCTTTATCCAGATAGACTGATTCACCTGTGATATGATACAACCGCATAGCCGCAATCACAGTCGGATAATTGATACAGGCGTTCTTCCCACTGTGATCAAAAGACCAGTACATGCCTCCATTCTCCGGGTCATAGGAATCCCTCCAAACCCGATCGAAGCCGGTTATGGATAGATCCAAATACTTTTCTTCCCCCGTGATGGTATGAGCCCGCGCCAACGCAATAACCCACCACATGATGTCATCATAGATAAACCACTCCTCCTTGTTCTCCCAGTTATATCCGTCATACTCATTAAATCCCCCTTCGTAGATATCATGAATCATCTGCAGATAACCGGGATCTCCCGTTCGCTGGTAGGCATCCATTACGATATCCCAGAAGATAGCCTGGGTCCAGATAGAGCCAATCTCCACCCCGTCTGTAGTTGCATAATACAGCTTCGCACCATGATCATAAAAGTGGTTGTTAAATGACTCGAAGGCTTCTGTAGCATCTTCAGCTGTGTATGAGGTTTCCAGAGATGGTGGATCTGCCGGCGGTTCTTCGGTATTCTGATTCTTCGCGCTGCATGCTCCAAAAAAGAGCAAGAATATAACAAGAACTATATTGTGAACTTGGTTCATAGAAAATCATTTGATTTTATACGATACGCATTACCTCATGAGCAATCATCAGATTTCCTCGTTGTAATAAAGTAACCGCCACTCACTTAATTGCATCAAGGTCGTTTCACCAGCATTGTCGGTGATGGATAAGCGAAAGGATGTATAGGTTGCTTCTGCGTCCAGAGAGTAAATGTTTACTTTATTCCGGTCAGAAAATGTGGCATCAGTAACGGTATGTATGGTATCCCAGGTTGAGCCACCATCATTTGAACCGGCTAAAGTCCAATCTTGTGGATCACGTTCAGGGGCATCATTACCGGAGGTTACCGTATATGCATTGATGGTTACGGTCTCTTCAAAATCCTGCTGCATCCAAAAGTCAGAAGTGTAGTCGAACGTCAGGAACTTGGTGTCTATGTCTCCATCAATCGATTGGCTCGATCCCTCCCCGGCAAATGGTCCATCAGGGTTGTCATTGCTTACCGTCAAGGTTGCATCCAAAGATATATCGTCGACATCCGGCTCGTTGATTACTGCAGTAGGTGGACTCTCATCGTTACAGGCTGTGATCAGGAGTCCAATAAAGAGTACTGCCACTGTCTTTAACAATCGTTGTAATACTAAATTAGACATATGTAAATTATTTTACTGTTCTAAGGTATTCATAATTCAAATTCGCCGGTCCATATTCAAAGCTGTACTGGCGACCGAAATAATTACCACCCCGGATTTTGTACCAGGTTTTCGTCAATATTGATCTCATCCTGCGGGATGGGATACAGATAATGCCTCGGCTCAAATACTCTTTCTTCAAAGGCTACTTTATTATAGAATTCAGATTCTGAACTGGCATTAATATCCATTGCATAGATAGGACCATCTGCTGTTTCTTCGGCTATCTTCCACCGGCGGGTATCGAAGTAACGCCTTTCTTCAAAAGCCAGCTCAACCTGCCGCTCGTGACGGATGACTTGACGCATTTCCTCTTGTGTGGAAGGCGCCTCCAACTCATCAGATCCATATTCGGGTATACCTGCGCGATTACGGATACGATTCAGATACTCCAGGATACCCGGATGCCCGGGGTCATATTCGTTAAGCGCTTCCACATAGTTGAGATAAATCTCTGCCAGGCGAAGCATGACAACAGATGTATTATCCGTACTTTCACTTGCTACACTTTTATGTTTGCGCACGACGTATCCGGTCGGAGTATAATCGTTACCACCAATTTCTCTTCCCGAGTTACCACCGTACCATGTTTTGGTAACTATAGGCTGTGGCTCTGTATTTAACCATTGGCTTCCATTATAGGTAATACCTACATAAAAACGGGGCTCTCTGTCGACCCATTGGTTAAAGGTTGTACGGGCATCAGTATCACCCGGTGCCTGAAACTCTGAAAATCCAGATTCCTGATAACCTGATTCCGGATCATTAATCGGGCGCCCGTTAGCCATAAAATAGGCATCAACAATGGTTTGGGTAGCCCCTAATCCCCCGGATCGCCGATTTTCTGAGGCTTCTCCCGAGTGGTAAGGCGTTTTGGCATACTGGTCGACAGTGGCACCGGGACGCGCCATAATTATTTCACTGTTCCAATCATCCAATACCACGTCGCGAGTCGATAAGTAGGGTGAATATTCGCCATCCGGGCCATTTTTCCTATATAACGAAAAAGTGCCCGGTACATACTGATCGATGAACTCTTTGGCTGCATTAGCTGCACGCTCCCACTTGCTCTCATCGTACTGCTGGCTAATCAGTTGTGTGCCATCGGGATTGGTCAAATCGGCATAATCAGTATTGCCATTAAATAATGGACTTGCCGCAACGAGTAATAAATTTGATTTGATGCCCATAAGATATGGCTCGGTCATTCTCCCGTAATAGTCGGCATTGGGAGCGTTTGACGGTAAATCTACGGCAGCTGAATCCAGTTGGTTAACTACAAAATTCACCCCCTCATCAAATGGAGTCCGCGCTTTTTGCACCTCATCCAGGCTGGCATCTGGTGCAAGATATTCATTCCCAAACGTTACAACCGGTCCAAAAATACGCATCAACTCATAATAAAAGATAGCTCGCAAGGCCCGCGCTTCTGCTTTATATCGTATAATCCGACTTTGGTCACACTGGCCACACTGATCTACATTTTCCATGAAGTATGTTGCAGCACGGACTCCCCGGTAATAATTAGACCATACATCACTTACATGGCCAGTGGTAGCATCCCACGCTCCAATATTCACCGAGTTTTGGTAATAGTCAGACCATACGAACTCCGCTTCATCCGATGCTCCTGTCCATGGACCATTATTCCCTCCCACAAAACGCTGAGTATCATGGGGTAGCCTTGAATAAATATTGGCCAAGAAATCCAGCACATGATTTCGCTGTTGAAAAGCGTCATCCAGCGTTAAGCGATCGTCAGGCACCTGACTCAGATAATCGGAACAGGATACGCCAACCACGGCAATGACTAAAACTATGCCTACTCGTTTGAGTATATTCATAATTATATTACTCCAAATATGTTTAAAATTGTATGTCAATCCCTATGGCATAAACTTTTGTATTGGGATAGGATGCACCATTACTGGTATTTAGCTCTGGATCCCACAGATCAAAATCGCTGAACATGAGCAGATTACGCCCTCTTAAATAGATGCGGGCATTACTAAGAGTAGTATTACCTACAAATGATGGCGGCAATCTATATCCCACTTCTACTTCTTTCATGCGTATAAAATCCAGACTGCGGGTCCAGTACGAGCTGTTCTGAAAATTATTGATGTTTTCAGCATCTCCATATGCCAGCCTTGGATAATAAGCGTTAGGATCCGGATTTTCTTCGGTCCAGCGATCTGTGGCAATAGCATACAGGTTTCCCCGGCCGCCCCCACCTTGAAATGGATGAATGCTGGAACCACCAATTTGATCTTCTGCACCAAATTGTGCCTGGAAGAACGTTTGGAAATCAAAGGCTTTATATCTCATGCTTAGCCCTCCCCCGAGCGTAAGATAGGGAACGTCACCACGCGCAATTTTTTTCTGGTCATAGGCGTCAATCACTCCATCACCATTAAGGTCTTTATACTTGATATCACCGGGTAGTACCTGGCCAAATTGTCGGGCATGGTTATCGATCTCTTCCTGGCTTTCAAATAAGCCATTAGCTGCGTACCCATAAATTGCCAACCGGTTATCCCCTCTTCGATCCATCCAGGGATAGGGCTGTGGCGGCTGGTCATTTTCAATAATTTTGTCCCGGTTGTAGGTAAACTGCCCCTGAAAGCCAAGACTGAAATCATTTCCGAAATGTCCGTTGTATTGAAGCTGTCCATCAAACCCTTTGTTTTCAATGATACCCAGGTTACCGACGGGATCACTGACTAATCCTACAAAGTTAGGAATGGAGGAACGGCGCAAGAAGATGCCGTCACGTCGTTCTTTAAAAAAGTCAATCGTAAGTTTAAGCTGCTCTTGAAGCGTGTGTATTTCAATGCCAATATCTTGTATCCGTGACTCGGCCCATTGCACATTCACCCCATACTCAGATATTTCAATGCCATCACGGCCGGATCCTCTGTCTAATCCATAGGTATATCCTCCTGCTCCTGTGAGCGATGTAAGATATGCAAAACGGCGTCCTCCTGAACCACTGGCACCCACAAATCCATCAGAATATCTTATTTTCAAGAAATTAATAGTTCCACTCAATGGCTCAAAGAAGTCTTCATTGGAAATAACCCAACCTACTCCTGCTGACGGGAAGAAACCAAAACGGTTATTACTGGCAAAGTTTTCGGAACCACTATATCCAAAATTGGTCTCAAAGAAATAGCGATCATCATACGAATAGGTAGCTCGTAGTGCCACAGACTGTTCTCTGTGCGGTATGGATGCGGTAAAGTCACCGGGGAAGGCACCCTGTTCGTCACTTTGACTATAAAGCAATAATCCTGAAACCTGGTGTCTATCCCCAAAATCATTGCCATAATTCAATGATGTCTGCAGATAGTACTCACGATTCCCGTCATTGTCTCGTCCGTACTCCAAGCTATTATTTCCCTCATACGTCAGGTTATATCTATACGAACCATCCACATCGTAAGAGGCGCCTGGATCAATATAATATGTATCAGGTCGCTTAAACCTTCGTATAGTATTTGAACTATAGGTATCAAATCCGAATAAGCCATTAAATGATAAACCTTCAACAATCATATCCAGCTCCTGGGTAAGCTCCAGATTCGAAAAAAGCTGGGCATTAAACTGGTTTGAATATCCCCTGTTAGTAGCATCTATATAAGGATTTCGTTCTCCTCCATTCGGATTTCGTCCCGGCGTTAATCCTCCTGGATAGAGAATAGGATATGCTACCGGCGATGCTTCCATCGCTTGGCTAAATACGCCTCCTACTCCCCCGCCGTCGGGATTCGGATATTGCCTGTCTTCCAAATAACCGCCAACCCCCAATTTAGCCTGCGTTGTAGGGGTAACATCCAGCGTTATATTAGACTGAAGGTTGTATTTACCATAATCTGAATTAGTGTTATAAGTAGTCGAATCGTTATTTACCAGCAAGCCGGTTTCGTTGTAGTAGCTCAAAGAAACAAAATATTTTGTACTTGCTGATCCTCCGCTAACCCGTGCGTTAAACTGTCTGTTTTGCCCATATTCATTAAAAATCGTGTTTATCCAGTCTACATCAGGATATAACAGCGGGTTTGTACCATTAACGGTATTCTCAATATATTCTTCGGCAAATATCGGATTTCCACCTCTCGTCATGCTTGCCTCATTGGCCAGCCGCATATAGGTCAGACCATCGGCCATTTCAGGAACTTTGGTCAATTGGGTAATGCCTTGATACATGTCAATATTAATAATTGGTTCTCCCTCATGACCCTCTTTTGTTTCTATGATAATCACTCCGTTGGCCCCTCTGGTTCCGTACACTGCAGTTGCAGATGCATCTTTTAAGATGGTAAGACTCTCAATGTCATCCGGGTTTAGACTGTTCATCGGTCGTTCAATACCATCAACCAAGACCAGTGGCGATGCATCCCCAAAGGTAGAAATACCCCGTATCCAAATATCAGAAGCATCTGAGCCAGGCAACCCCGAACGCTGCACACCAACAACCCCGGAAAGGCGTCCGGCCAGGGAATTTGTCAAACTGCCGGAAGACACTTCTAACTCTTCCGCGTTCTGAATAACGGATTGTGATCCAACTAAACTAATTTCCCGTTGTTCTCCATATCCCACAACGACTAACTCATCTCCAGCAACGGCCTCAGGCGATAACGAAATTTCCAGGTTAGTACGGCCTTCTATAGGCACTTCTTTGGTCTCATACCCCACAAAGGAAAAAGCCAGCGTATCCTGCAGAGATTCCACCATTAATTCAAAATTACCATTACCGCCTGTAGAGGTACCGGTAGTCGTTCCCTTTACCATCACATTCACTCCTGGCAAGGTTTCCCCGGATTCAGCATCCCTCACTTGCCCGCTTACCGTTTCCTGCTGTGTGGTTTGCTGTCCTTCAGGCTGTGTTTTTTGATAGACCACAAAACTGTTTTCCGTTAGTTTCCGATAGGTCATCTCCAAAGGTGTAAGCAAAAGACTGAGGTGGATTTCTATCTCCGGAAATTCCTCAGCGATACTGCTTACAAATTTGTCCTCGACTTCCCGGCTCTGATAAAAAATGTTCACATTATAGGCCTGTTCAAGCTGCTGGAGTGTTTGCCCAAGTGGAATCGTCCTTTCCATACCTTCCATCTGCTGCCGCTTCATGGTCAGTATGTCGTTTGTATCTTGGGCAAATGCCCCTATTGGCAAAATCATCCCCATAGATATCAACATCAGCCATATATATCTCTTCATTTCTCCTATTCCCTTAGCATTTAACTTTCTATTCATTGGTTGTTTGACCTTTATCACTTAGCCTCCGAATATGATCGCATTTCCTTTATGCATTATTTGAATATCGAGAAGGGTTCGTAGCCCCTCCAACAGTACCGCAAAGTTCTTACTGGGTGCTGATCCTGAAAACTCTACCTCTTTTAGATTTTCATCATTAAACTCCACATCGATCCCATAAATTTGTTCTATTCGTTCGGCAATTTGCTTGAGAGGGGTATTTTTGAACTTGAACTCAAAACCAATCCACGATGTAAACAATTTAGTATCCACCTTCTTTATTTCAATCTCCTGGTTGCCGGGCCGCAGGCGAACAAGCTCGTGCGGACTCATCGTATAAGTCTGATCGAAATTCTTCGATGCCTCGCTGGTTGTCACCTGCACTTTACCCTCCTCCAGCACCACTTCAGTATTTTGAGAGTAAGTATTTACGTTAAATTTGGTGCCCTGTACAGCTATGGTTCCCTCGGAGGTCGTTACAGAAAAGGTGCGTTGCTGCTCGCCCAGCTTGCGATCAATAGAAAAATAGGCTTCCCCCTGGAGTTCAACTTTCATATCACCTCTC
>Ga0079226_10003899_pt1 | contig 11418 bp, 9 predicted proteins | sample Poulit2014_FD_76345 | JGI IMG/M metagenome (GOLD analysis project Ga0079226, IMG submission 76345) | Agricultural soil microbial communities from Georgia to study Nitrogen management - Poultry litter 2014 | ecosystem: Environmental > Terrestrial > Soil > Agricultural land | place: USA: Georgia...
GATACAATATTCTCCCGCTGGTACTTTGTCTTCCTTCATACCCAGACATGCTGAACATCCTGCTTCTCGGAATTCAAATCCTGCTGATTCAAAAATTTGATTCAGCCCTTCTTCTTTTGCTTGTCTCCGAACCCGCTGAGACCCCGGAACGATCATGGCTCTTATATGCGGAGGTACTTTTTTTCCTTTTACAAAATCAGCTGCAATGCGAAGATCTTCGATGCGGGAATTAGTACAACTTCCGATGAAAACATTTTGTATGATGAGACCCTTGATCGGATTTCCGGGCATCAAGCCCATATATTTGAGTGCTTTGTCAAAGGAATCAGATTTCGTAGAGCTGAGTTTTTCCGGAATGACCTCCGTAATTTTAATTCCCATTCCGGGATTGGTTCCGTAAGTGACCATCGGTTCTATATCAGCTGCATCAAAATGATATTCCTGATCAAATACCGCATCCGGATCGCTTTTTAAAGTTTTCCAATAAGCCAGTGCTTCCTCCCAATCTTTTCCTTTGGGTGCAAAATCTCTTCCTTTTATGTACTCAAAGGTGGTTTCGTCCGGTGCGATCAATCCTCCCCGCGCTCCCATCTCTATGCTCATATTGCAGATCGTCATCCGGGCTTCCATACTCAGTGATTCGATAGCAGAGCCGGCATATTCGATAAAATGTCCTGTTCCTCCTGCAGCAGTCAATTTTGAAAGAAGATACAAGATCAAATCTTTACTGTATACCCCTTTACCAAGCTGACCATCGATGGTGATTCGCATGGTCTTTGGTTTGCTCACCAGGATACTTTGTGTCGCAAAAACTTGTTCTACCTGGCTTGTTCCGATTCCGAAAGCAATGGTTCCGAAAGCACCGTGTGTGGAAGTATGACTGTCTCCGCATACGATGGTCATCCCCGGTTGAGTAATCCCCAATTCAGGGCCGATGATATGGACAATCCCCTGATTGGGATTTCCTAAACCATATAATTCGACATCAAATTCCTGGCAATTGAAAGTGAGGGTTTCTACCTGTTTTCTGCTCAGAGGCTCCGAAATCTCCAGATGTTGATTGATCGTAGGTACATTGTGATCAGCAGTAGCTACTGTTTGTTCTTTTCGTAAGAGAGGAATATTTCGTTCTCTCAATCCTGAAAAAGCTTGTGGGCTGGTCACTTCATGTATGAAATGCCGATCAATATATAATACGTCCTGTTCCCGATCCACCGATTTGATGACGTGTGAATCCCAGATTTTATCAAAAAGTGTTGTTGCCATAGTTATTTTGAATATTCAGCGTAAATCCGATCTTTGAATTCACTTAAATAATGCAAATCCTCAAGATCGATTTGTTTTTTCTCATCTGCGATTTGCAGAAATCGTTCATATAATGCATCCAGCTCCAGTTTGGTGACTTCACATCCGATCTCTTTGAGCCGGAAGGCCAGAGCAGCTCTTCCGCTGCGAGCCGTCAGAATAATGGAAGATTTGTCCACTCCTACTGAAGCAGGATCGATGATTTCGTAAGTGGATCTTTCTTTGATCACTCCATCCTGGTGGATTCCGGAACTGTGGGCAAATGCATTTGTGCCGACGATTGCTTTGTTCGGTTGGACGATCATTCCCATTTCTTCGGATACCATCCTGCTGGTTTCAAATAAAAGGGGAGTATTAATACCTGTATGAAACCCGAGTTCTTTGTGCAACTCAAGAATCATCACACATTCTTCCAAAGAAGTGTTGCCGGCTCTTTCACCGATTCCGTTGATGGTGCATTCGATCTGGCGGGCACCATTCATTACTCCGAAGATGCTGTTTGCCGTGGCCAGACCAAGATCATTATGACAGTGGGTGGAAATAATTACATGTTCCAATCCTTTTACATTATCTCGCAGATAGGCAATTTTTTCTCCGTATTCCTGGGGAAGACAATGTCCGGTGGTGTCTGGTATATTAAGTACGGTAGCACCATTGTCCACAGCAATTTGACAGGCTTTGGCAAGAAATTCATTGTCCGTCCGGCCTGCATCTTCCGCATAAAACTCTACATCTTCCACAAAAGACTTCGCATAGGATACACAATCTTTGATCCTTTCCAAAATTTCTTCCCGACTTGATTGAAATTTGTATTTGATGTGATTGTCTGAGGTGCCTATCCCTGTATGAATTCGAGGACGTTTTGCTTTTTGTAGTGCTTCAGCCGCAACTTCTATATCTTTACGAACAGCCCGAGAGAGACCACAAACGACACTGTCTTTTACAGTCTCGCAGATTGCCTCCACCGCCTGGAAGTCACCCGGAGAGGAAATCGGAAATCCTGCTTCTATGACATCGACTCCCAGACGATCCAGCTGATGGGCAAGCTTGATCTTCTGATCTTTATTGAGCTTGCATCCCGGCACTTGTTCTCCATCGCGCAATGTCGTGTCAAAAATGTGTACTTTTGCCATATATCTCTTACTTTTATATCATTTACGGTACTAAAATAAACTTTATCATAAGAATGTTCATTTTAATTCATGGAAACCATTACAGGTCTTGAATGTTGTTTGTGAATGATAAGAATTTGAATATCAGGGCATAATGAAATCAAAACATACAGCATCCAGTAACAAATCTGATGCGCTTTTACAGTTGATTCTTTCGATGTCGAGTGCGGAAAAAAGAGCTTTCAGCCTATATGTGAACCGATACGGACATTCGGAAGATGTATTATACTACAGAGTTTTTGTGGAGATCAACAAGAGGAAATCTTTTGATGAGTCAGTGATTTTAGCTAATGTAGAGGGATTGAAATCTAGTCAGCTCCCCAATGTAAGAGCAAATTTATATCGTCATATTCTGAAAAGTCTTCGAAATCTATATGGTCGGCTGGATCTTTATAATCTTGTTGAGCAATTCGATTTCGCCAGGATTTTGTATGATAAAGGGCTCTACTTTCAAAGTCTCGATCAGCTACAAAAATGTAAGAATAAAGCGAGGGAATTGCAGGAGTATTTCATATTAGGTGATATTCTTCAATTTGAAAAATTTATTGAAAGTCAATATATCACTAGTAGTGTCGGTGATCGAGCGGGAAATCTTTCTCAAAAATCGAATAACGCTCTGAATCGAATTTCGCAGACCACTTTTCTGTCCAATAAAGCATTGAAACTGTACGACTGGTATCTGAAAAACGGATATATCAAAAATTTTAAAGAGAAAGAAAAACTTAGCAGCTATTTTTATCAGGGGATGGCGGGGTTGGATCTGGAGAAAATGGGATTTTATGAGAGGATTTATTATCACCAGGCTTATATGTGGTATTATTACATCGCTCAGGATTTTCAAAATTATTATCGTCATTGTCTCAAGTTTGTGCATGCTTTCGAGGATTTTCCGCAAATGAAGAAAGTGAATCTGGTGATCTACATGAAGGCGGTTCATAATATTTGTAATGCCTTGTTTTTCTTAAATAGTTATGACCGTTATAAAGCTCGGTTTGATCAGTTTTTGAAGATAAAAAAGAAAATTTCACCGAAAAAAGCCAATGTAGAAGGGTTGTATTATCTTTATTATTACTTGCATCGAATCGACTTGTATATCCTGGAAGGAAGGTTTCAGGCTTCATGGGAGTGGTTGCCGGAATTGCTCCAGCTGATTCATGAAAATCCTTATAATTGGGATCAGCACCGGATTTTGGTTTTTTATTATAAGATTGGTTGCCTTTATTTTGGCGGCGGCGATTACAGCAGGGCAATTGATTTTCTTAATCTGATCATCAATCAAAAGTCTTATGACATCCGCACAGACATACAAAGTTATGCGCGTATTCTCAATTTGATATCTCATTATGAGTTGGGGAATGAACGACTATTGCAATACCAGGTGAAGTCAGTATATCGGTATTTAGGGAAAATGGAGGAATTGCAGAAAGTGCATCAATATATTTTTTCTTTTTTACGTAAAATGCCATCGATGAAAATCCTGGAAGTAAAAGATCACTTCCGGGAATTGAAATCTCAGTTGGAAGGATTGCAAAATGACCCTATCGAAAAAAGATTTTTCCTGTATCTGGATATCCTGTCCTGGTTGGAAAGTAAAATCACCAATGAAACAGTGGAAGAAGTTATTCAATCCAAGTTTTTGGAAACGAGGAAAATATAGGCCACTGAAGAAAGGATCTCTTTACTTCTCTATCGAACCGGAATTTTTTTCTCCAAATATTCAGGATTTCCTTCATCATCTTCTCCCTGCCAAAACTTGAAGGTGTAGGTTCCTGTGTAGATTACTTGGAAAAAGAACTGTCCGGTTTCTTCTTTGACGACATCGGGACAAACTTCATTTTCATAACGAACTCCTACCGCTACGATCTGACGGGTGGTTTGCTCTACCGGATAAGAATCAAATCCCTGTAAATGGGTACATCCGTCGGGACGGAGATAGTTGATTCTGATTTCATAGGTCGCACCTAATTGAAAAGTGTCCGGCATATCCACATCAGTGATTTCCATTCGTACATAAACCGGATTATTCCCATCATCCTTCAGACAAGACTGCACACTGACTGTGAGGGTAATTAAAAATATGAACCATAAATTTTTCATAGGAATGTTTTTTATAAATAGAAGAAGTGGGATCCATAAATATATGTCATTGATTTTCATTCTTTTGATCTGATTGCGAAGATGATTAGCAGAATTATAATAAAGCATGGGGTATTGTTGGTTGGAGATGTTCCTCCTTGGCATGAGTATCTTTCAATCTATCATGGTGAATCAGGACAAAATCCTTATCTTTCTGAGATGAGTCGCGATATATTCCATATCAGAGATAATTTCATGAAATCCTTCATGGCAGATATCGAAATGGGTCAGGAATTTATCCGAACTTTCTATCCTGAAGAGATCACAAAGATTCTTGATTTCTCTACCTTACAACACAGTTCTACCAGCTTTATATCAGACAGATTGAAAGCCACTCAGGCAGATATCGTATTTGAATGTCAGACATTGGCTGAGTTTGGAGGTGGTCTTTTGAATTTGTGTTTCCTGATTGAGCATAAAAGTTCTCCGTCCCGTCACGCAGCGATTCAGATTGGCGGTTATATATTTGATGCATATCGGAAGCAGGTGAAAGCAGGTAAAAGTCCATTGATACCGGTGCTCCCATTATTATATTATCATGGAGGGAGGAAATGGCAACCAGCGCTTATGACAGAGTTATTTGATGTCATACCTCCTTCTGTAGAAGCTTATATTCCGTCCTTTCTTTTACTATTTGAAAATATCCAAAATTACATGGATGAACAGATCTGGCAAATGGGTAGTGGTTTGTTTGCATCCGCATTGATGATGCAAAAGTATTCAGATCATCCGGAAGAGCTGGTCAGGCGGTTCATACAAATATTTACGATTTTAGAATCTTACAGTGATCGGAACCTGACCGGCTCAATTGTTGTTTATTATGCTGAAATGTTGCAATCCGAGGAGGAGAATTTTGAAAGTTTATTAGATACAATACCAGAAAAAATGAAAACAGAGTTTATTAGTTTGGCAGATCGGTGGCGGAATGAAGGCCTGGAGAAAGGAAGAGAAGAAAAACAGGATGTGATGATCGAAAATATGATTCGTAAAGGTTCTTCTATAAAATTTATTAGCGAAATTGCTGACGTTCCTGAAGAATATATCCTGAAAATTCAAAAAAGAATAAGAGAGGAAGGTTGATCGGATTACTGGTTTATACCCTTAGAAATATTCTCTTCTTATATAAGAAATACAGAAACATCCATTTTACAAAAATCAAACAAATTGCCATCACAACCATATCATAGGGAGAGCCGAATAACTGTCCCATCCACTGAAAAAATGCGTTTGTCATATACTTCCAGTCGATAAATTTTCCGGAAATGTAAATCAGGATGGAGTTCATGCCGATCACCCGAAAGAAAAATGACCATTTGATATAGCCCTTTATATCGATGACATAATAAAAAAGAGCCAAAAGCAATAAACTCAAACCACCGGTATGGAGCACATACGGACTGTTCCAAAGGTTTTTGTTGATCGGGAAATCCAAACTCCAGATTTGGCCCAGAATCAGACAGATGATACCACTGACGACAAGGATACCCGCTTTTCTCATTGCGCTAAATGGGTTGTCCTTCAACAAAGTGCCTGCAAATATTCCCAGCAATGCTGAACTGATCGCCGGAATGGTGGATACAAGTCCCAGAGCATCATGTATTCCATGGGATAATCGTCCGGGTAAAATACTTCGGTCTAGAAAAGAAGCAAAATTTCCCTCCATTGTCAGATCTCCACGAGGAAAACCGGGTGCGGAATTGAATTTCAACAACAACCAATAACCCACTAAAAACACTGCGAACCAAAAGTATTGCATTCGCTCCCGGGCATACAAATAAACAATATTAGCCAGCATATAAGCCAATCCTATTCGTCCGAGAACACTGCTGAATCGAATATCCGACATCGGTTTTATTTCAAGTCCATTATTGTAAAAAATGCCCAGAAGAACCAAAATCATTCCTCTCTGAATAATATGTAATAAAACCTGTTCTTTTGATTTTCCTTTTCTCAGCCTGCTGCTGATCGAAAAAGGAGTGGCTACTCCGGCAATGAAGAGAAAAAGAGGAAAAATCAGATCGTAAAAATGAAATCCATTCCATTGAGGATGCGTAAATTGAACCGAAACGGCATTCCAAAACGAAGAGCCACTCGCATCTGCCAGGCGGTGAAATAATTGATCTGCACCAATGATCCAGAACATGTCAAATCCGCGCAAGGCATCTAAAGAATGCAATCTTTTTGCGATAAATGTTTCAGGCACCTGTTTTTTCATGGGTTTACAGCTTCAAATAATCACTTTTTTGATGACCTCATCTCATTGTGAAAATCCATTCTTATTCAATACCAGATCTGTTTTTCGCTGAAAATCGATAAACGGTTACCGTATGATATTTTTGATTGGGATCCAGCCGGATAGAAGGAAAATCGGACTGATTGGGACTGTCCGGAAAGTGTTGAGTCTCTATGCAAAATGCAGTCCGATACTCGTCTTTCGCGCCGGACTTGAAGGTGTTTTTTCCCTGCATGAAATTTCCTGTATAAAATTGCATCCCCGGTTCTTCTGTATAAACATCCATCACAATACCGGAACGATCCCCTGTCACTGAAGCGGCATGGATCATTTCATCGGAAGCCTGATCCTTGATCACAAAGTTGTGATCATAGCCACCTCCGTTTTTCAACTGTATATCATCTTCTTCGATTCTTTCTCCGATGGTATGAGGAGTGGTAAAATCAAAAGGTGTTCCCTGCACCTCTTGTAATTCTCCGGTTGGTATCAAGCCCTCATCTACCGGTGTGAACCGATCCGCATAAAAAATCACTTCATGATCAAGAATATTCCCGCTGCCTTCTCCATTGAGATTGAAAAAAGCATGATTAGTCAGATTGACGACAGTCGTCTGATCGGTAGAAGCATCATATTCGATCCTCAGTCCCTTGCTGTCGGTGACCGAATAAGTGACAGTAACGTCAAGATTCCCCGGAAAACCTTCCTCTCCATCCGGAGAAATCAGATGAAGCACCAGCGTCTGATCGTCCGGTTGTTCTGCTTCCCACACCTTTGACTCAAAACCTTCAATTCCGCCATGAAGCGAATTCTCTCCATTGTTGACAGGGATCTCATATTCATTTCCATCCAGTGAAAAACGACCTTTTGCAATCCGATTCCCTACTCGTCCGATCGTCGCACCGAAATAAGGTTCTGTAGATTCTATATAATCCTCTATATTTCCCATTCCCACAACAATATCCGTCCAATTTCCCTCTTGATCAGGAACCCATAGCCCGATAATTCGACCTCCGTAGTTGGTCATCGCCACGGCAATGCTATCGTTATAGATCCAGTAAAGGTTGATCTTCTTGCCGTCTATATCGGCATCAAAAGCCTTGTCATCTAGATTTGAAATAGCTTTGATTGTTTCTATCATATCCGCCGAATCTCGCATTTGATTTTTTTCTTCATTTGTATTTTGGCAGGAAGTCACCAACAGAACCCAAAATAATAAAGCTGCTGAAAATCTTCCGCTCAAAATTAAAGGAAAATGGTTTTTCATAATAGGTGTTTTATATCTCCGCCTGATAGTTATTTGGGAATATACCCATGTCGGTTGATTTTAATTGATTTCTGCGGAGAAAAATGTCCGCTCTTTTCATCAAAAATACCCGTCAAAGCTATGGCTACATTTTTTTCTATCGAACATTTTTCTGATCACATCTTACCGGCCAAACCAAAGTCGTCATGGGTATAATAAATTTTTAAAATCCGCAAAAAGATAGGATTTTCTATTTTCATATCACTAATATGCCTATATTTTTTATTCGAAAGTAAAAATAGTGAAGGTATTAGGTTTATCTCCTCTCTTTTCTCAATACATTTGTAAAAAATAAATATGTTTCAAAAACTTGTTGCCATCGAACCTCTGGATATGATTCCCGCAGCGGAAGAAGAACTTGCTTCTTTTGCTCGCACAGTAGATCTATATCGGGATATTCCGCAAGATCCGGAAGAAATCGTTCACCGTATCGGGGACGCAGATGCTATTCTATTGAGCTATACTTCCACTCTGACGAAGGAGATCTTAGCCAAATGTCCCAATGTGAAATATATAGGCATGGCTTGCTCCCTGTATTCTCCCGAAAGTGCTAATGTGGATATCCGATATGCAGAACAAAGAGGAATCACCGTCACGGGAATCCGGGATTATGGTGATGAAGGAGTAGTGGAATATGTAGTAAGTGAACTGGTTCGGTGTCTACATGGATTTGGGATGGAACCCTGGGATGGTATTCCCCGCGAGATTATCGGAATACGCGCCGGAATCATCGGTCTTGGCAAGTCAGGCGGAATGATCGCCGATGCACTTCATTTTTTCGGTGCGAAAATCAGCTATTTTTCTCGTAATGAAAAACCGGAAGCTGCAGAAAAAGGTTATAAATTTCGCCCTTTGAAAGAATTGCTCAAAGAAAACGAAGTGCTTTTTACCTGCCTGAATAAGAATGTTGTGCTTCTTCATAAAGAAGAATTTGAAGCATTGGGCAACCGGAAGATTTTATTCAATACCGGACTCACACCGGCCTGGGATCCGGAGCCATTTGAAGAATGGTTGTTAGGTGACAATCGAGTGTATTGTGATACGATCGGTGCGCTGGGTGGAGAAAAATATCTGGATTACTCCAATGTGTTTTGTATGGAAGTGTCTGTCGGAAGGACGCGTCAGGCCTATATCCGGCTGAGCGAAAAGGTATTGGAAAATATCAATTCGTATATCAAAAAACAATCGGGGAAGTGATATTTCGCAAAGTATGAACCACACTCCATCCTGCAATTTCAGAAGTCTTGCTATAGATATCTACCAAAGCATTGACCTGCTCACTTTACACAGAGATTCGATGACGATCCCCCACATATCCGGGCGTAGAAGTAATGGAAACATCGATGTTTTCCGGTCCGTTGGTAGCGAGCGAAGCAGCTACCGCAACATTTACCTTCGTCGGAAACAGGGCAATGGCTTCCGCTGCATTTCCTTTAAAAACAACCTGTTTTTCGGATTGCAAGGCATCCCGATAAACAGATGTATTCTTCAGAGAATCGGGCCCCTTTTCAGTGTCGAAGGAGACCTTGGAATCTTCCATCAGAGAAACAGTTCGCAACACATCAAATCCGCCTATGGAACCAGAAACTAAATGAACCCTCTCTCCGTTTTCAGAAGCTGCATCTTTCACTTCTTTATAAAATTCCACATCCGCCAGGGCACCGATAGAAAGTATGACCAGCGAAGATCCTTTCTGAAGTGCGGGAATCGCCCATTCTCTTACCACTGCCGGAGCTGCGGCCTCTACGATAAAATCTGCCTTCAAATCCAAGAGTTCATCCATCGATTTGCATGCTTTGCTCTCCGAACCCGGGACCCGATCATTCAATTTTTCAACAAAGCGCTGTGTAGTCTCATATGTTCTTGAATAGGCACCTGCAATCTGATAATCTGGCAATAATCCGGAAAGCCATGCGTCCGCCACAATTTGTGATAGTTTTCCACATCCGATAATGGCAAGAGAATATTTTTTCATGATTCCAAAATATCAGTTTATTTAGAGAATTCAAAAATAATTATTAGATCATTTTTTACATATAAAAAACAAATCAAAACATTGATCAGAAAATTTGTCAACATAGTAATCTTTGATAGAAATAGAAGATGTAAGTTCTCTATTTTTTTTTAATAACCAAAACCTGTTCATCCGATTCAAAATATCAAAGGGTATTTTTAACATCCATCGCGGAAGCCATCGATTCAACCTGAAAACATCAAATTTTAATATCCTTTGTACAGACTTTTTATTTTTCAGATAATAAGACCAAACCTTTTCATTTCCATATACTCCTTTTGCTTCAATGGAACTAAAAGTATTCAACAACAGTTCACTAAATTCAATACCTGTATATTCTCTCACATGCCATGGGTTCCTGGTCAAACTCATGTTTCTATTCGGAGTAGTAATGATTAATCGACCATTTTCGTTGAGAACCCTCCCTATTTCATTGAGTAAATGATGACTGTCTTCAATATGCTCGATTACCTGAAAACAAATAACAAAGTCAAAATACTGATCCGGCATATTTTTAATGGGTGGCACTTTTGTTTTTATGAAACGAGTATTACTATACCGGTTATAATCGATTGGAATATAATGTTTGTCCAGTGTCCAAAACTCCTCGGCATAAGGGGCGATTTCATCTATTCCATATCCACTACCGGTTCCTATTTCCAATACTTTTCCAAATATTAGTTTTGTAGCCTCCTTATAAGCAAGGAGAGAACGTTGAAAAATAAAATTATCAGAAGGACTTAATGAGACTCTTTCGGCTGTTTTGATTATTGACATTTGTGCTTTTTACTATCAAGACAGCCGACAATCAAAAATTACGGATCATAATTCCAAGATCAAACCAAATTTGAAGTTGAATGCTGATTTATTTTTCCGAATCGGATAATTTTTTCTGAACTCAGAACCCATGAAAAAAGAATAGGAAGTAGAAAAAGTAGCATATAGCTGATCCAGAATTTCATACCCAAGATATAAATCACAAACAGCTTCCATTCGGGTTTTATTCAAAGGAGCATAGCTCAAATCCATTATTTTATAAGGGATTTCAGATTCTAAGTCAATATACCGTCCGCTCCTGGATGTCAAAACATTTATCCAAAGTCCTGATTCTCCTCCAACAAAGATTTTTTTTGTAATATCCCATTTGTATCCCACAAAAATCGGAAATGAAAGATAGTTGTATTGATTTTTTCCGATGACCGAAAAACCGATCGTATCATCCATGATCGGAGTGTCAATAGTATCTATAAAAATA
>Ga0079226_10003901_pt1 | contig 11410 bp, 13 predicted proteins | sample Poulit2014_FD_76345 | JGI IMG/M metagenome (GOLD analysis project Ga0079226, IMG submission 76345) | Agricultural soil microbial communities from Georgia to study Nitrogen management - Poultry litter 2014 | ecosystem: Environmental > Terrestrial > Soil > Agricultural land | place: USA: Georgia...
TAAAGATACAATACTTTGTCATTTCTCTGTATCTTTTCGGGTTAAAGATACAGTACTTTGTCATTTCTCTGTATCTTTTCGGGTTAAAGATACAATACTTTGTCATTTCTCTGTATCTTTACGGGTTAAAGATACAGTACTTTGCCTTTTCTCCGTATCTTTACGCGCTAAAGATACAATACTTTGTCATTCTTCTGGAGATTACCGTAAAGGATGGTTTAGTAAACGGATGGCATTTAAAATTACGACTAAAATACTTGCTTCATGGACAAACATACCGATTCCCATGCTGATCCAATTGCTAAACAGAACACTTAGCAATAAAAAGACGACAACACCTACTGCAATAAAAATATTTTGCTTCATATTTCTAGTGGTTGCCTTGGCTAAAGTTAAAGCTTGCACCAAACGATTAAATTCAGAATTCATCAAGACAATATCTGAAGTTTCAATGGCAACGTCGGTTCCGCTTCCCATTGCGATTCCTGTATTTGCGTTGGCAAGTGAAGGACTATCATTGACGCCATCACCAACAAATGTGACATTATGCCCTTTGTCTTGAGCTTTTTTAATAGCATTCGCTTTATCAGCTGGTAACATATTTCCATAAGCTTGGGTCATTTCTAATTGAGAGGCGACTATATCCACAGTGCCTTGATTATCACCAGATAAAAGCACTAAATTTTGAACTCCCAATTTTTTTAAGGCATTTAAATCTTCTTTCACGCCTTTTCGAATTTGGTCTTTGATTCCCATAATTAAGACAAGTTTTTGATTACGAGCCATTAAAACAATGGAGTTTCCTGTCTGTTCGAGTTGCTCGATTTTATTTAGTGTTGCTGTAGTCAATGGTATCTTTTGTGTCTGCATGAGATGTAAGTTACCCACGAAAATTTGTTGATGATTGATTCTTGCGCTGACGCCGCCACCTCTGATAGTTTTTGTTTCTGACACAAGTTTTCTCTTCTGATTCGGAAATTTGGAAAGAATCGCTTTGGCTAAAGGATGGTCACTTTCAGCTTCAATACTGACTAACTCGCTTAGTATTTCTTCTCTTATTTCTGATAAAAAAAGGACTTCCGAAACAGAGGGATTGCCTTGCGTTAGTGTACCAGTCTTATCAAAAATGATGGTGTCTGTTTTACCAAAGTTTTGGATGGTTTCACTTCCTTTTAATAAAATACCATGTTTGGCACCATTTCCAATTCCTGCAACGTTTGAAACGGGGATGCCAATGACCAAAGCTCCAGGACAACCTAACACAAGAATTGTTACCGCTAGTTTTACATCTTTGCTTACTATTCCCACAATGAGTCCTAATAGCAATACGGCAGGCGTATAATATTTCGAAAATTTATCAATGAAACGTTCGGCATCAGATTTTGAATCTTGTGCTTCTTCTACCAATTCAATAATTTTACCAAACGTGGTGTCCTCACCGATACGCTCGGCTTGGATTTGAAGGGTCCCATTTTCTAAAATTGTGCCCGCAGAAACTGTTGCACCTATCTTTTTTACAACTTCTTTGGATTCTCCGGTAATACTTGCTTCATTGGCATAGCCACTACCTTTTATGACTTGGCCATCCACAGGCATCTTACCACCTGTTTTAACTAATAAAATATCTCCTTTTTCAATGTCATCTACAGCAACAACCTCAAATTCTCCTGAACTATTTTTCCTTAAACTACTTTCTGGTGCCATGTCAGTCAACGATTTAATAGCTTTACGCGTCTTACTGATGGTTGCCTGCTCTAAAAAATGTCCAGCTAAAAATAGGAAAGTGACCACCGCTGCTTCTTCATAACTTTTTACAAAAAAAGCGCCTAAAACGGCAATGGTGACTAAAACATCGATACTGACTACCTTTATTTTTAAAGATTGGTAGGCTTGAACAAACACTGGTAGTAAGCCAAGAATTCCTGCTATAAATAAAGCTTTTCCAGCGAGGTTTCCGTGTGTAAGAAAAAAGTGATCCATCACAGCCAAAATGATCAAGAGACCATTTAAAATGGTAATCTCTTTTTTATGGTTTAATATAATCTTTTGCATCTTTTTCATCCTTTAAAAAAATATTCCAAAGAATGCCAAAAGCATCCTTTGGTAATTTATTCCTTCAGATAAGCAGTTTCTAATTCCGAAAGCATTTCATACGTTTTTTTCATCGTGGGACAGGCATCTTCAGGAATCGTATAGTTTTCTGTTAATTGATGGATTTTTTGATAGTACTCACTGACCTCCGTTTGTGGATCAACTTCTGTCTTTTGGTACATCTTTACAAATAAATCATGAATTTCAAATGTTTCGGGATGATGTTTACCATGGGCACGAGTAATAGCTAAAGTATACGTTTCAAGGGTTGGAAAATATTTCTCTTGTAGGGTTCGATAATCTGACATAATAATCCTCCTATTTATTTTACTTTTTTGCTGATAACTGGATAACCGATATTTTCAACTGCTTGTCCGATAATATCAACATCTGTCGTGGTTTCATCAAAATTCAATTTCAGCTTACTAGCATTAAATAATACCTTGACCGACTCTTTATCCACTCCAGTTACTTTTGTTGCCGCTGCCTCGATTTTTTGCATACAGGTAGGACAAGCCAATTCTTCCAGTTGAAATACTGCTTTTTTCATGATGTGTTCCTCCTCGTATAGATTGGAAAGTATCGTTAAGAAGATTGATACGTTCTCTTTATTACATCTACAGTATATAGAGAATCTCCTTAACAAAAATTGATGACAATCAAGTTTATTGGTTTTTTTCAAAAAATAAACAGAAAAAAAGTCTTGCTAAAAAGCAAGACCTTTTTATTGTACTGATTTTTTTAATAGCTGAAAAATAAAGTAGGGAGCCCCGATGATCGAAACAATGATGCCAGCAGCCATTTCTCCATTTGGCAACAATATTCGTCCCAATACATCACTATATAGCAAAATAAGCGTTCCTATCATGGCTGTCATTAAAATGGCTTGATTATTTTTACGCTGTAAGATTCCTTTAGCAATATGAGGGGCTATCAATCCGATAAAACTAATCGATCCGGCGACAGAGACACTGATTGCTGCTAAAATAATCGCACAACATAAGAAGAAAATTTGTTTTTTTCGTAGTGGCACCCCTAAACCAATTGCTTCTTCATCCCCTAATTCGATTACTTCCAAGTGTTTCCCTTGTAATAAAATGAACGGTAGGATGACAAAGATCCCCGGAGCAAGCATTCCGACATGTTTCCAAGTGGTTCCCCAAATGGTTCCTGAAAGCCATGCCGTTACAAAGCGATAACTATCGGTTGAAATTTGAACCGTCGCAAGTAGCGTTATCGCTGAAATTGCCGCATTCACAGCAACACCTGCTAACAATAAGCGATTGGGGTCAAAGCGTTGTCTTTGTTTGCCACAAATATAAACTAAGATGGCTGCAATGAAACTTCCTAAACAAGCGATTATCGGTAAAAAACCAGTTGTCTGTTGATTCGAAAAAAAGCCAAGATATAACAAAACGAGTAAGCCTGCTCCGGAGTTAATTCCTAAAATTCCCGGATCGGCAAGATCATTATGTGTGATTGTTTGAAAAAGATACCCAGAAACAGCTAAACCGGCTCCGGCAAAAATCGACACAAACAAACGAGGCATTCGAAAATCATAGACGATCAATTGTTGTGCCGTTGTCCCTTGTCTCAAAAGAGCAGCAATTAGTTCCTTAATGGTCAAATTGTTTCTTCCAATTGCTAAACTAGCGAGAAAGCCCATGAAAAAAAGGAGCCAGAGAATGGTCCATATGCCTTTCTTTTTCAAATGTTTCCCCTCCTGATTTGCAAAAGTAATAATGGCACGCCAATGATTGTGACCAATACCCCCACTGGCGTTTCTAAAGGCGGTGCGATGAGTCGCGAACAAACATCGGCAACCACAAAGAAAAGCGCACCAAATACGGCAGAGGCCGGAATGACTAGCTTGTAATCATGGCCAACAAAAAAACGCACAATATGAGGAATAATCAAACCGAGAAAGCTGATTGTCCCTACCAAAGAAACCGCTGTTCCTGCTAAAAGCAATACACATAGTAAAGCTTTTTCACGAATTTTTTGCGGATTTTTCCCAAGTGAGATGGCCGTCTCATCGCCCATGCTCAATAAGCTGATTTCTCGGCTGTAAAAACAAGCCCCTAGAACCCCTAAAATAATGATAGGAAAAGCCAATTTGACTTGAGGCCCTGTCACATTTCCCGTACCACCAACGAGCCAAAAGGTAATGTCTTGGTTTAAGTTAAAAAAGAGACTGATACTTTGACTAATCGCAGTGAAAAAAGAACTAATGGCGGCTCCTAAAAGGACCATTCTTACCGATGAATGTGCGAAAATGACCCGATTTGAAGCCACGTAAATAATACTTAAGGCAATACCTGCTCCCACAAAAGAAGCGAGGATTGTCACACTAGGTCGTGGCGATGGCATAATCGCAAACACCAGGGCCAATCCCAACCCAGCCCCAGCATTAATGCCTAAAAGGCCTGAATCAGCAAGTGGATTGTTGGTCACCCCTTGCATCAAGGCACCTGAGACCGCAAAGGCAGCTCCTACTACCACAGAAGCCATTGTTCTGGGAATCCGTAATTGTCGAATCATTAATTGAATCGAGTTTTGAGCATCATAGTCATGGAAAGCTGCCACAACATCAGACCAACTGCTTTTAACCGCGCCATATTTCAAAGAGGCAAAAATAGCTAAAACCAAGAATAAACCACTTAAGATAAAAAACAATTTCTTCTTCATGGCAAATCCCTCACAAGGTCATAGGAAAGGATCATTGGCTTCTGATTTTTTTCTGATAAAATGATTTGAGGCCAAATATCAAATAACGTTTGCATGTTTTCTTTGGTAAAAACTTCATTAGAACTACCCTCTAAAATCACATTGCCTTCTTTCATCGCCAACACATGGTCTGAAAATTGAGCCGCATGATTTAAATCATGGATGGTTAATAAAATTGTTTTCCCTTGACGATTGATTTCTGTCAATAAATAAAGAATTTCTAGTTGATGGGCTGGATCCAAAAAGGAAATGGGTTCATCCAAAATTAAAACATCCGTATCTTGTGCCAAGGCCATGGCAATCCAGACTCGTTGCTGTTGCCCACCAGATAAAGTATCTAGCGCTCGTCTTTTTAACTTTGTCAATCCAGTCGCTTCAATGGCCCATTGGATTTTCTCATGATCTTCTTTTCTTAAGCCAGCAAAACCACTTTGATAAGGAAAACGACCATAGGAAACAATTTCTTCCACGCTTAGGCCAGGAACTTGACTTGTTTTTTGTGATAACAAGGCTATTTTTTTAGCAATTTCTTTTTTGTCCAAACGATTAATGGCTGTTTTATCTATGTATACATTGCCTTTATTAGGTTCTAAAATACGAGCGATTGTTTTCAACAGAGTTGTCTTACCACTTCCATTAGGACCAATCAAGCTCGTTATTTTCCCTTCAGGAATTTCAATTGTTATATCCTTTAAAACCATTTTATTCTCATAGCCACTCGTCAAATCAGCTGTTGTTAATTGTACCATTGTTTGTTCCTTTCTTTGATAATCATTCTCAATTATCGCTTTCTTTTCAGTTCCCGTCAACCGCTATCTGGGAAATTTCTTATAAGTTTTAAAAAACGAGTCCTAGTTACACTTTAGTGAGACATTGCCTTTTCTTTCTCACTTCAGAATGGAACATTTTTTAAGAAATTTAAAATAAAAATTTGATTGACATTTATCTTTTCATTCGTGATAATAGCAATTGAGAATAGTTATCAATTAAAAGGAGAAAAAATTCATGACAAAAAAAATAATTGCCGGTTTCGTTTCTTGCCTATCACTTCTATCATTAGCCGCCTGTGGTCAATCAACGACAGACGAGAAAACAAACGAATCAACAGCTCCAACAGAGGTACAAAAAGAACAAACACTTACCGATGCCCAAGGTCATGAGGTCACAATCCCTGCTAATCCGAAACGTATCATTGGTTCTTATCTAGAAGATTACCTGGTCGCACTTGATGAGATCCCTGTTGCCCAATGGACCGTCGGAAAAGGCTCTGTCCAAAAGTATTTACAAGAAGATTTAAAAGATATTCCTACGATTAATTATGACCTTCCTTACGAAGATGTATTAAGTTTTGAACCCGATTTACTTTTGATTGAATCAGATTCTGCGGTTGAAGGTGGAAAATACGCGGAATATGAAAAAATTGCGCCCACTTATGTCGTTAAAAATGGGACCGATATTTCTTGGCAAGAACGTTTAGAAGATATCGCCAAAGTGCTCCATAAAGAAGACCAAGCCAAACAAGTCGAAGCCGATTATCAACAGTTGATTGAAGAGACCAAAGAAAGCGAAGAAGAAAAAATAGCTGGAAAATCCGCAGCAGTCATTTGGGTCACCAACAATTCAGCCTTTATGGTTGCGGGCAATCGCTCCAGCGGTAAACTGATTTATGATGAATTAGGCTTTGAAATGCCTGAACTCACGAAACAAATTTCAGAAGATGCAACGGCTGACTTTTCGCAAGTATCTTTAGAAAGTTTATCACAATTAGATGCTGACTATCTAATTTTAGTGAATAGTGATGAAAAAGCCGAAATGTTTAGTGATCCACTTTGGGAAAATATTCCTGGAGTTAAAAATGATCAAGTCTTTGAATATGGACCCGATAAAAGCTGGTTATATAATGGACCAATTGCTTATACGAAAATGTTAGAAGATATCAAAGAAAGTTTACAATAACAAAAGGACCACCTAAGATATAAAACTTAGGTGGCTTTTTTATTATTTTTCAATCACTATCACTTATTTTTTATAGTTGCTATTTTGTCAAAAATTGATTTTGAAGTCATTAAATCCTGGGCAGCAATCCCTACCGTTTTAAAGAAAATGATTTCTTGGTCATTTTCACGACCACCAATTTCTTTGTTTAAGACTTGCCCGATATCGCCCTTAAACTTTTCATCGGTAATTTCTCCATTTTCTAACGGAATCAACAAGTCGCCCGCTTCTGCTAAAACGGCATCTTTTGAATCAAAATAAATTTTCGATGTTCGTTTTAAACAATCAACTGGTATTTCTTGCATATCTGGTTGATACGATCCCACACCAGATATAGTCGCACCCGCTTTTACCTTTTTCCCATCAAAAACAGGACGCTTAGATGGCGTGACTGTGATAATCAAATCCGCCTCACAAATTGCCTCGTCTGCTGATTCTACGGCCACAATTTTTGTCTGGTACTTCTTTAAGTTGTTTTTCATCGTGGTCACAAACGCTTTGGCACGATCAAAGTCTAAGTCCGACACGCGAACTTCTTTTAAGTCTCTAGCAATCAGCATGGCCTCTAGTTGAGTAGCTGCCTGTCCGCCTGTACCTATTACAGCTCCGATGTCACAATCTTTTTTAGCCAAAGTTTCAAAAGCAATCCCACTAGCCGCTCCTGTACGTAATTGGGTCACGTAATTACCATCAAGGATCCCATCTACAATACCGGTTTGGGTGTTCATGACTAATACTTGTGCATTGATTGTAGGTAGTCCTTTTTCAATATTTTCGGGAAACATATTGAGTACTTTCACACAAGAGGCATCATAATCTTCACAGTAAGCAGGCATGCAAAGATAGGTTCCTGTCCCTGCTTCGTTTTTGATCTGCGTTCGTAAAGGAACCGTCACCTTTTTTTGCGAGAATAAGCGAAAAGCATCTCTCACGGCATTCATACAATCTTCCATGGTATAGTTCTTTTGAATTTCTTCTTTTGAAATAGTAAGCACACGAATCCTCCTTTTTTTATTATAAATAAAAGTGTTATTGGTTAATCTTCTCTTGCAGCGAATTTTTAGCGGTAGCCTATGAAAAAAGCCAGCCATGGTGTTTTCCATCGCTGGCACTTTTTTATTCTTCAAACGTTTGGTTTTCAACATCGGCTAAAAAAGTCATCAAATGATCAAAATAGACCGGTGCATTGTCAATCATATGGTGATGACCACCATCTGGAGTCGTTACAAAACGGGCGTGAGGAATACTTTCTGCCATGCGCTTTCCGGCAGCTAATGGCATCGATTCATGTTCGCCAAAGGTAATCAAAGTTGGCGTTTGAATTTTATGGATATCTTGACTACGATCCCAACCAGCAAGCTTTCCTGTCACAACAAATTCATTATCTCCTTGGAAATAATTATACACTTGCGTCCCCATCGTTGGTACTAGATGGCGGATTGCTGGTGGTTGTTTTCGATCAATATAGTCACGATTTAAGCGATCAATCAACGCTTCATAACGTTCATTAAAGTCATTTTTTTCTTCGCATTCTTTCAAAAAGTCTAGCTCTTCTGTTGTAAATTCTTTTTCACGAATTGCCTGAATACTATCCATGTATTCATCGATGTTATCTGTCATACTAGAAATGATAATTCCTTTTAAGTGGTCCGGATATTTTAAAGCATATTCTTGAACCAAGGCGCCACCCCAGGATTGACCAATTAAATAAAAATCATCCAGTTCAAGTTTTTGTCGAACTTCTTCCACTTCATCCACAAAATATTCCATGGTTAGAAATTGTTCGACATTTTTAGGATCCGAAAAATCAGGTTGATCAGAATACCACGAACCTAATTGATCATACATAGACACTTGAACATTTAAGTCCTTTAGTTTTTCTGCAAAGTTTTCATAGTATTCATGATTGCCACCAGGGCCCCCGTGTAGACAAAGCAACTGAATATCTCCACCGACGTTATCAGTGTGTGTCCACAGATGATAGCCATTTTCTAAGGTAATAATTGTTGTTCCTTCTCGCATTTTCCCACCCAATTTCTTTTAATTTTTACTACTTTTAGTGTAACACTTTTGCTCTACTTTTCCCATTCACCAGGTGACCAAAGTTCTCCATCCAAACGTCCTTGTATCTGTTCTTTCCGTTTTTCTTGTTCGGCCAATAATTCGTTTAAGCCTAAATAAAAAGCACGTTCCTTATAATCGGTGCTTTCTTGACAGAGCCGTTCAATTTCTTGTTGTATCCAATCAAATTTATCCAATGACAGTCACCTCACAAATTCCCGTCCAAATACATCTGAATTTCATCAATGTTTTCACGCGTTTCATGAATCATATCTTCAATTTGGTCTAAGACAAAGCGATTTTCTTCAGTCGTTTTTATTTGCTGTAATTTCTCTAAATACCAAGCTTCTTTAGCCTTTAAAGAATCAAAATTTCTCACGGTCAAATATTGCTGGTAAGAAATCAACAGCTGCATTTTTTCCTTTTCGCGCATATATTGAAACTGAAAAATCAAGAAAGGTTTCAAAAACTGCATCTGTGTCTTTTTAGCAAGTGCTTGAAAAGGAGTCGTTAAGGCACTGATGGTAAACCCTTCACGTCCACCCACTTGGTATTCTTTTTCAGCTGCACCAATCACCATCACTAAGCCTAATTCTTTTCCTTTCAATTTATCTCCATTTGCTCCATAAGCAAAATGTTCACTTAGCACTTGATCTTGCCACTCTTTTAATAAAGCAGGTGCCTGATACCAGTAAAAAGGAAATTGTAAAAGAATTCGATCATGAGCTTGCAAGAGAGTCTGTTCAGCTTTTACATCGATGACGCCCTCTGGATAAATGGTTTCTAAATGGTGAACAGTCACTTGATCTGTTTGAGGCAACGAGTCTTTTAAATATTGTTGACTTGCCGAACCTAACCTATCCGGATGGGAAATAATTAGTAGTGTTTTCATGAATTACTCCTTGTGATTTGCTACTATTATCTTAACGAACAGCTGTATATTTGCAAAGAAAAACGGCTTACTCTTTCGAATAAAGCCGTTTAAAGTTATTATTTTCGTAAAGAGATCATAACCACCTAATAGTTTCTCTATTATCTAAAATAATTTTGACCCCTTGCCGTTCATAGAAACGATAAAAGCGTTCTGTATTGTCAAACATTATGACCCTATTGCAATTAGAGGAAACTGAAGCTAAATTTTTCAAATTCACATCACAAACTTTTCTTGGTCAACACATCTATATTCTGCAATCACTCTTGTGTAGACTTTCTTCTTCCCTACTTTCATTTAATTCAGTATGCTTCATACTGAAAAGAAAACCGTATGAGTTCAAAAAGATACGTTCATTTATTCTTAGTTTATCAACTCTTTATGAAAAATCAAATTTTATCATTTTGATTGAACTTCCGCTAAAATTGCCCGCACTTCATCTGTTGATTTGGTTTCCATCAAACGAACACGCAAATCACTGGCACCGGGAAAACCTTTGACATAAATTTTAAAAAAGCGATGTAAGCCGACAATTGAACGAGGGACCATTTCAGAATAGTGATCCTGTAAGTCTAATTGCAATTGCAACAAATCCAGTAATTCGCTTCTGGAATGTTCAGTGGGTTCTTTTTCAAAAGCATAGGGATTTTTGAAAACACCGCGAGCAATCATGATGCCATCTACCCCATATTCTTTTACTAATTTTAGGCCATGTTCCCGATCAGAAATGTCCCCATTAATGGTAATCAATGTTTGTGGTGCAATCCGATCACGAAGCGCCATAATTTGTGGAATCACATCATAATGTGCTGGCACCTTACTCATTTCTTTTCGCGTCCGTAAGTGAATGGTCAAGTTAGCAATATCTTGTTTTAATAAATGAGTGAGCCACGCTTCCATCTCTTCTTTTCTTTCATAACCAATTCGTGTCTTTACACTTACAGGAATGCCTCCTGCTTTTGCTGCCTCAATCAATTCTGCTGCAACCTCGGGGCGTTTGATCAAGCCACTACCTTTGCCATTGCCTGCTACATTGGGGACCGGACAGCCCATATTGATATCGACGCCTGCAAAACCCATGTCGGCCATACCGATACTCATTTGGCGAAAAAATTCCGGTTTATCACCCCAGATATGCGCAACAATTGGTTGTTCATCTTCGGTAAAATAAAGACGGCCACGAACGCTTTGTCGCCCGTCTGGATGACAATAACTGTCCGAATTGGTAAATTCTGTAAAGAAAACATCAGGTGCCCCCGCCTTTTGAATCACATGGCGAAAGACGACATCAGTCACGTCTTCCATTGGTGCTAATATAAAAAAGGGCTTGGGTAGGTCCGCCCAAAAATTTTTGTTCATTTGATTTCTTCCCTTCGATTCACAAAAGTTTCTGGTTCATTATACTAGCAAACAAAAAAAGAAGCAAAAAGGGGAACCTGATTATTCAGTTATTTTACAGGTGATGATTGTTACTTCTATTTCTTATATAAGAAATAGATAGCACTTCTCTTCATTTTTTCTGAATGGTGATCCCAATTTCTAGAAGGTTTGACAATTCTTCCGCAGAAAGTAGCTTACCTGTTCTACAAATTTTATTATCAATAA
>Ga0079226_10003902_pt1 | contig 11404 bp, 7 predicted proteins | sample Poulit2014_FD_76345 | JGI IMG/M metagenome (GOLD analysis project Ga0079226, IMG submission 76345) | Agricultural soil microbial communities from Georgia to study Nitrogen management - Poultry litter 2014 | ecosystem: Environmental > Terrestrial > Soil > Agricultural land | place: USA: Georgia...
ACTCTCCATCAAATAAGACGATATGTTCCATTCACATAACCTCCCTCACATAAAAGTTGAAAAAAGTAGAGATGTGATAATGGTTAAACTAATTGTTATCATTGTCGCTTTTCTAGAATATTGAGCTACAATTCGCAAACCTAATGCTAATAAAATTAAAAACCATATAGAGAATATTTCTAAGCCTACAAGTAATCCTCCTAACAAGCCTGTTTCACCGAACAAAATATTTAAACTCGTAAACATTGTATAATCACCATGAATATCTCCAAACACAATAAATAAGATGCCGTTCATGAAGATTTGCAGTGCTATAGGTAATGATACAAATGTCATTAATGACAAGTAGTGAATATATGAAGCTTGACTCTTTAACAGCTTTCCAATCAAATAGTAGATCAATGAAGTGAAGACAATTAATATGATCGGTGTCAAAAAACCAATGATTGCAAAAATAAGTTGAGAGAACAACAAGTATAAACCTAGTTCACCTTCCGACATTCGCAATACTTCGCTATTATCATTAATCATATCAATTCCTTGAGCAACAAAGATAAATCCCATAATTGAAATAAGAACAATTAAAAACAAAGGAAATATGACTTTAGGATGTTGCTTTATTCGTTGTAATTGTAATTTAGGTTCTAGTATCATTTTAAATATATTTGGAGTTAAACAATTATTTAAATATGCTTTTGCGTCATCTGGCATCCTATGTCCCCTCTTTCACTATCTTCGGCTTTCTTTATGATGTATTAATCATTGCTTTTATCCAATCCTCTAGTTGCTGAACTGTTATATCACGATCATAGTAATCTAATAAATAAACATATCCAGATTCTTTCCACGATAAGAACATCGTATCTTCCGCAATTGTAATGGTCGTATCCCTTACTTCAAAGCTATAATCATCTTCAAATTCAAAAGGGAACTCCTCTTCTTCCTTCGGATATATACTTAAGTCTAAAAAAGGTTCACCATCTTTTTCATATTGAAACACATACTCAACAAAGCTGTCTTCACTTCCAAGTTCACCATACTCTTCTCGGTTAATGTTCGTTAATTTAAAATCATCATTTGTAGGGAAGTAAAAGAAATCTTTTCCATATGCCTCAACGACTTGATCTAAGCTAACAGACTCTTTTCCTTCTGAATCGTTGATTGTACTTGTTTCATAACCTGGAGGTGCCTCTAATAAAAAGATATCCTCATCAAACTTTGGCTTAAAGTCAATTGATGTAAATTCCATCTTATAATGCATGTCTTCATTCTTAAAGGCCATTTTTAACATAACCCAATATTGTTTATCAATCCAAATATCGTACACTGTTTCATTCGAATCATCCTGAGGTGTCGCCAGTAAATGGAAGGTCTTCCGTTTGGCAACTGTTTCCTCTCCAACTCGTTTAACCGTATGTGTTTCAAACAATTCTTCTAATATATTATCCATTTCATCTTTTGGCTCTGTTAAACTATATTCGCCAGTTGCAAGATCGGTAATAAATGCATGTTGGCTATCATCAGCATATGATAATGTTTCGGCTCCATTCGTAATAGAGACTGAAACATGCTCTCCATCGTCTAGTTCAACACGTAATTTATCATCATTACGCCATTCTTTTGTTTTAATGATCGCTTCATAATCATCATCTAAGGTCATTTTAGTTTCTGATTCACCATAATATTGGATCTGATCAGGTTGTTCAATCGAGTTTTGCAACACTTCTGTTGGACTTAAATTTTTTAAAGACTGACAACCCGCTAAAACAGTGAGTGTAAGGACAATTAACATTATTTTATGCTTCACTTACACTTCTCCTTTCTTTTTTAGGAATCGAACATATAAATGTTGCACCTTGGCTTTGACTTGATAAAGCTGTAACGTGACCCCCGTGCTTTTCTATAATTTGTTTTGTTATCGTTAAGCCTAACCCTGTTCCATGATCATCCGTTTTCGTTCGGGCCACATTGACTTGATATAAAGGATCAAATAGTCTATCTATATGTTCTTCACTAATACTATCACCATTATTTTGAACAATGATATACATTTCCTTATCAAAGTTAAATGCATATTGTTCCTTCACATAATCGTACAGCGGTAAATCTACAATTTCTTGTGAAACTGCCGCCAATAAGATATCACCATGATCATCCGTGTGGCGGATAGCATTCATCATTAAGTTATCTACAACTCGCATTAAGTGTTTCGGACTGACATCGTAATTCCCAATGACTTCTTGTTTGACTGTTAAACTTATATGTTTCTTTTCACACAAAGCATCATAACCTGATAACAACATTTCAAAAAACTCACTACCATCTACATCAACTAAGTCCATCTTGTATGTACGAGACTGTAAGAGAGCATGTGTATTCAAATCATTAATCATTTGTTGCATATAGTCTGCTTTATCTAAAATAACTTGGCGATATTTTTCTTTTTCTAACTCTGATAAATCAGAATTGACTCCAACTGCTTCAGCATATGCCTTAATTGAAGTGAGAGGGGTTTTTAAATCATGTGAAATATTAGCTACCATTTGTTCCTTTAAATCTTGTTCTTCAGCAATAATTTCTTGGGCTTGATTTATTTGCGAACGCATAATATAAAATCGTTTTTTTAATTCACCGATTTCATCTTCAGATTTAATTGTTTCTGGCAGCGTGATACCTCGAGCGTAAGCAGTCATTTCTAACATTAACTGGTCTAAACGCTTATTAATTCGTAAATGAATAACAAAGACTACGATAATATATATTGCTAAAAAGCTTAAGATAAACATGCCTGCAACAAACCATGCCCGGTTAGACATTGTTTCAATAAACTGTTCTCGTTCTACTTCGGCAATATAAAAACCAATGATCTGATCATTTTCAAACACAGGCTCTTTATATTCATAAGTCCTAAAGTTACGATTTAACTCATATAAATCTTCAAATAATTGCTGTTCATTTAATTTACCAGCCTTATTTTCGACAGGTGAATAGATTAAATCCCCATCTTTTGAATAAAAACTAAATTGAAGGTCACTTTCAGCTTCTACTTGTTCAATAAGTTCATTATTTTTTTCTTTATCAAATATATGTGGGTCTTGTAAAACACTATTTAATTGCTTCACTTCTGACATCACATAAAAATAATCTTCAACTTGCCTGTCATTGTTATAAGATACATAGGTCGCAAATAAAATATAAGCAGATAACAATGGAAGTAACATGACAATTAAGTATGAAATAGAAAGCCATGTTTTTATTCGCACGTCTTCTCACCTATAAAACAATACCCTTTCCCCCAAACTGTTTCAATGTATTGGGGGTCTTTAATAGGATCACCGATCTTACTTCTTAATGATTTCACATGAACCGTTACCGTATGTAAGCCTTCTTGATCAACTTGTCGCCAAACATGTTTAAATAATTCTTCTTTAGTAAAAACACGTTCAGGATTTTGAGCTAATACTTGTAGCAAATCAAATTCTTTTACCGTTAGATTAATGTCAGTATCATCAATAAGCACTTGGTTTTTGTCCCAATAAACTGTTAAGCCACCTGTATATTTACTCATTTCTTCATCTTCAGAAATTTGATTGTATCTCCGCCATCTGCGTAAATGTGAAGATACTCTTGCTTGAAGTTCAGCAATACTAAAAGGCTTAGATATATAATCATCTGCACCAATGTCTAATCCTTCTATTTTATCTTCATCTTCTTTACGTGCACTGATAATTATAATGGGAACATCACTATTCCACCGTATATTTTTACATAAGGTAAATCCGTCCATTTCAGGAAGCATTAAATCAACTAATACTAAATCGTAAGAAGAATGTTGAAAATCTTCCCATCCTTCTAGTCCGGTCGTTGCCCAGGTTACTCTATAACCATCTCTTTCAAATGTATCTTTAATAATTTGCGCAATTTCTGGATCGTCTTCTACTAATAATAGTCGTGTTGCCATTTTACTTAGCCTCCCTTTCAGTAAACTATATCATATAGGAGCTTATGCTTATTTAAACTTTACAATCTTTTTATTTATTAAAAAAGATAAGCACAAGCTAACAGACTGTTAACTTATGCTTATTATATCATGTCTATCTCTATTTGATGTGCATGAGTTGAATAGCTAATTGTTTATATAAATGAACTAAACTTCTTTCTGCCATGCCAAATATTTTTTCATGCGTTGGTGTTGTAAAGCTTAATATTCCGATTAATCGATTGTGCTGAAATAAAGGAATATTTATGATTGAACTTACTTCTGTCGTCGCTAAATCAATTTCGTAATTTAACAGTTGATCAACATCGATGATAACCATAATAGATGGATCCGCGTTAAATTGTTGAATGAGCTCATTAGCTTTCTTCTGATTGACGGATAACCATTGTTTGTTTTTCAATTCTCTTCCATACATAAATGACGGCTTGCTTTGATCGACTCCTATAAAGTAACCTCTCTTAGCACCGATTGTTTCAATCACATTATTGAGAAACATATATACTCTTTCATGAAATGATTTATGATCGTTTAATGAATGAATAATATCAATAAGAGCAATCATATTTTGATGGTTATGCATCATTTCATTGGCAACCTTCATATCGCTTTGTTCATAGTAGTCAATCGTAAATTTATTGTTTTCACTCGCTTTAACAACTGTATTTCTTCCTTGCTTTTTGGCCATATATAAAGCCTTGTCCGCTTCTTCAATCAACATTTTCTCAGAATTGACATGACTTGGATAGGTCGCTACCCCTACACTGATTGTAATAGAATAATCATGTGCTATTGCAACCTTTTGTTCGACTGCTTTTCGAACCCGCTCTCCTAACAACATAGCTTCGCTTGCATCTTTATAGGGTAATAAAATGATGAATTCTTCACCACCATACCGGCCCAAATACATCCCTTCTTTTATTTGACTAGATACGACATCACATACTTGACGTAAAATTCTATCACCGACTTGATGGCCGTATTGATCATTGACTTGTTTAAAATGATCAAGATCAAATAAGATAAGAGAGTATTGGTCTTCATTCATGAATGCATGTTTAAAGCTTTCATGTAATTTCCTTTCGATATACTTTCTCGTATATACGCGTGTTACTTCATCAATTGATGCTGCCAACTCTAAATGATATTTTTCTAATAAAAGTGCTAAATATGGTATCAGCTCTCTACATTGCTCGATCCCTTTGTCATTAAACTGATGAATAAATTCATTTGTCTCTAAGTATAGATATCCAAGCACAGTCTTATCTTGATCATTATTTGGCATGATAGGCACGCACATAATAGTTCCCGTAATGGAAAATGTTTCACGTTCTAAAGAGTCATTCATTTGTCTCGTTAAAATCACCGGTTGTTTTTTCTCTTTTACCCTTTGAAAAATATAATGATTAAAAGGAAGCTTATTTTTAAGATTAGATTCTGAAATGATTTGATATTTCTGTTGTTCTTCTTTAACAATAACAGCCTGGTCAGCCATTAATTTTGATGCTATAAAGGCCAATATCTTTTCTAAGTCTGTTTCTGAATCATTTGTAATATGAGCTAATAATTCAAGGATTGATTCATTTTCTACTTGATGACGACGCCTAGACTTATTTGCCATATGATTCATATAAGGTTCATAGGTTGAGAATCGCTCGATAAAGGGTTCTTGGAACATTTTTTCGATAAGCGGTTTTTCATCTTTCTCTTTTAACGATAAGTCTAGATTTGGTATCATCTCTGTCTGTAAGCTCACTAGCTTGTCATAAACATTTTCATATTCAAAATGGTGAATATAACTCTGTTTATATTGTTCTGGAATTCGTTTTAATTCAACCTTAATAATTTCAAACACTTCTAAAAGATTTGTTAAAGCATTATAAATATTACTTTGCTTTAAATCTATCGTACTAGTCATATCTTTTGCTCTTACTAATGTTAAATAGTTTTTGGATTGATATGCCACCTGAGTTGCTTCATCTAACATTTTTTTCTTTTCAAGTAAGTTCGACATAGTAAACGACTTTGTTATTAAAAATGCTGACTGTAAATCTGGTGCATCTATGTCATCAGTTATCGCCTTTATTCGTGCTACACTTTCTCTTAAATTATTCATATCTTGACAGTCATTTAATAAACTTGTTAAACGATAATATAAATAGACCGCCCTTTCTTTATCATGAACATGATCCATATAGCGATAAAACATAACAATTTGTTCATCTGTTATTTGCTTTGTTTGCTGGATTTGATGTAAGTGAAGCGATGCTCTAGCAATATTATAAGCCATGCTTTCTTCATTTTTTTCATGTGTTAACACTCTCTCATAACATCTATTTGCTTGCTTTAAGTCACCCAACACTTCAAATAACCAGCCACCTGAAATGTAGAGCTCTACTTTACGGTATAATGGTATTGAATCATCTGCGTAATTATGATGAGCACTCATAAAGTACTCATAAGCTAATTCATAATTCCCCATCCGAATTAATAAAGGGATGAGCAAGCTTTGAATGTAATAGACTTGATTTTTCAAACCAGATTGTTTTGCAATCACACGTGCACGTTTGTAACATTCATAAGACATATCTAATTCATATAATTGATTATAAATCGATCCGACGTTCATTTCAGCGAACATTTCACTTTCTGCATTTTCATATGTAGCACTTAACTCTCTGACTTCTTTAAAAATGTCAATCGCCCGATGTAAACTATGGTAACTATAAATAACACCGATATTATTTAAACTTAATAAAATACCTCGAGGATAGTTAATCTCACGTAATTCCTTTAAAGCTTCCTCAAATAAACTGAGTGCTTTATCATGATCATTTAATTTCAGAGCAATATAACCTAGTAAACGACAGACATCTCCATATAGACGCTGACACATTGTCGCTTGCTGCCTTTTCAAAACTAACAAAATCTCTTTCGACTCTGTATAATCATGCCGCCCGACTAAACTAATGGCCCTCATCCAATCATACTGCTGTTGAAAGCTTTTATGTTTTATTAAAAAATCCTCTTCAACCAGTGCCAAGTACTCTTCAATACGTTGACTATTTGTACTAAATGTAAAAATATTAGCCATTTGTAAGTATGCCTTGTTTATATGGTCATGATTTTCAAGTTGTTGGGCAGAATCTATCGCTTGTTTAATGCATGACTCTGCTGCAGCCATATTCCCTATCTCGGCATATAAAGCCCCTACTCGAAGATCAATGTCAATCCGTTCTTTTATATGCTTGGACAAAATATATGCTTCTTCCAAGGCTTGTATTTCACCTTTCGTCTTACGTAAATTATTCATTGCATCAGCATGTAACATATAATATTTCTTTGTTAACTCTCTACTTTTAGAACGTTTAGCATGATATATAATTGGCAAGTAATTATCTGATTTTTCATGACCGAGTTGATGAATTAGATAGTTAGCTACTATTAAATGTAAATGACGTCGTTTTTTATCATTTAATTTGTCATAGACAACTTGCTTAAGTGTTTTATGAATGAGCTCATAATAAGTGTCCTTACCGTCCTCATATGATCGAATGAGACGGTGGGCTTGTAAATGCGCGATTTCTTGTAAAATAACCGTTTCTTGATATATTCCTAAATCAACAAGTGTTCGCTTAGTGACAGGTTTTTCAAAAATGGATAATAGATTTAATAATGGTCTAGCATTCGCTTGTATTTCATTTATTTGATTTAATATTACTTCTTCAATTGTCGATGGAATAACTAAGGACGAAAAATTCTCATCTTCTGGTAAATTCAGTAACCATGCCCCTGTCTGTACATCAATATGAAATACTTTGTTTTTTAATAAATGTTTTACAATTTCAAATAGAAATAAAGGATTCCCATTTGTCTCTTCATAGACACGTTTTCCTAGTCGTTTAGGTATGAAAGGCAAGTACAACATTTCTTTAACAATCATGGCACAATCTTCTTTATTTAAATGGGATAAGTGCATGGTGTGAGCTTTACCAATCCGCTTCACTTTAGACAAAGGGGAGTCTTCTCTTAATTTGAGCTGATCATTACTTGCTAACAATAGAAATACATGGTCATTCATATTGATATATAAGCGTCGTAATAGTGATATTGTAAAGAAAGATAATTCATGTATATCATCAATAACAAAAGCAATATGCTGTCCATCATCTGTCATATATTTTTTGATGGCATGAAATAACAAGTCACTTAGTTCTTCTTCATTTTCCTTTTTCAACAAGTCCAATTCGCTTCGCTCATGATGACCAAATAAGATTTGGCGAACCCTAATCATAGCCTCTTCTGGCATTATCCTATTATTTTTTAAATAAAGTTTATAAACGAAATCCAACCATATTATTTTGTCATCTGAATAGTCTTGTGATGTAACATTCGTAAAAATAGTTTCATTGGCCATTTCTAATTGATAGGTAATCTCTTTTAATAACCTGGTCTTACCCGCCCCTATTGTTCCCATCAAATGAATGACATTCATTTTTTTCTTATTCATTTTATGTGATGCGTGAAGATCAAATATTTTTTGTAGCTCTTCTTCTCTACCGATTATTTTAGGTTCATCATTCAATTGTTCATAATCTTCTTTAACCATAAAAGGAATAGGTAATTTAATAACTTGCTCCAAATCATTCATGAATTCCACGATTGAATCGTAAGCATTCATTTGATTCGTTGTCAAAAGCTTCCGAATGATTGTACACAAATGATAGATTGCTTGATCAGATCCCTTTGATTGTTGGAAATGATCTAAGACAAGCATAGGCTCATCTGCCACTTGTTGCCTCGTTAATAAGGTTAAAAGCATAACCCCCAAACTGTACAAATCTGTTTGGATAGTTGGTCTGTTTTGTTTCAAATAAAGAGGATGATGATAATAGATATTCGCTTCATCGATGCGATTTTCTGTTTTAAAGGAAGATAAGATAGCTGTCCCAATATCTAGTAACATACACTTACCGTCTTTTACTATCACTTTATCAGGTGTCACACTTCCATATGGGTAGCCTTTCACATGCATGTAATTAATGGCACGACAAATTTGCACGAACAAGGCCAACAGATCTTGATCGCTTGCTCGCTCAATGTAATGATAAATGGAGTCCCCCTCAACATATTGAGAAGTCATATAATAAAGCTCATCATTTAAAGCGTGTTCATTTATATAGTGAACACGATTAAAGTGATCATTTTGTAAAATGTTAGGATGATACATACTTTTAATCCGAATGTAGTTTTGCTTATAATAAGTTATAAACTCACCTGATAAATAAGCTGGGTTTAAGATGTGCAAATTTTTCTTTTTAGCTGCGTTTTTTTGGTCTGTTACAATATACGAATGAGATGATTTTTGCTTTTCTATAATATATTGATGATTAATAACTTCCACAGTCACCACTCCTACATGTCGATACAATATCTATGGTGTTTTATTTCTTCTGATTTAGCTTTGCTTTTCGATAAAGACGATTATTTCCTTCAGCTAACAATTGTGCTGTTCGCTCCCAATTAATATTACTTAATTCATCCATTTCCTCATCTGTTAACTCACTTGTATAACCATAAGTAATTACCTTTCCATTAATCCCAATTCTTGCAGCATATTGGGCTGATTGTGCCGATACTTCCTCAAATGTACAATTCGGAATGGCTTCTTTGAAAAAATCTCTCGTTTCATCGTTATCAAAGACTAAGATCATTTTATCTCGTAAAAAATTTTGTTGATGTCGAATAAAAAACTGTAAATCACTCATTAAAAACTTCCTCTCTCACTACTTTTTACCTATATCAATCATATCGATAAATAAACATTTTGTATATACGTTTTCATTATTTTTAAAATTGTATTATGATGTACTTAAAACATTGTCACAATTTGTTTAAAAATATTAAAAAAGAAAGGTGTGAGCATGTTGAAAGCAATAACTCATTTTTTTGATCGTATTGTACAAAGATATTTACCTGATGCTTACTTATTTGCCGTCCTATTAACGCTTGTTGTATTTTTAATGGGTATTTTCATCTCTGGCAGTTCACCTAGCGACATGGTCAATCATTGGGGGTCTGGTTTTTGGGATTTACTTGAATTTTCAATGCAAATGGCCTTAATTGTTGTAACAGGCTATGTCCTAGCAAATACACCTATCATTAAAAAAGCTTTACAAAAAGTAAGCACCCTCGCTAAAACACCTGGACTTGCTATTATTTTAGTTACATTTGTTGCACTCATTGCTTCATTGATTAACTATGGGTTTGGTTTAGTCGTCGGGGCTTTACTATCAATCGAAATATTTAAACGTATGCCATCAATTGATTATCGTTTACTTGTCGCAAGTGCCTATAGTGGCTTTCTCGTTTGGCATGGTGGTCTCTCTGCATCGATTCCACTCCTTATTGCAACAGATGGACACTTTTTAGAAGAGAAGATTGGTATTATTCCGGTAGCTGAAACTATTTTCAGCCCCTTCAACTTATTCATCGTCTTCTTTATCGTTCTAACATTACCATTTTTAAATCGATTATTATTACGATCGAGAGAAGGACTTGCCGTTGAAAACCCTGTTAATTTTGATGATTTTTCATTTGAAGATCCTGTTCAGGAAGATGATGATGATGAAAAAACACCAGCAAATCGATTAGAAAATAGTGCGCTTATTTCCTATATTATCGGTGGCTTAGGAATCATTTTCGTTATTTATCATTTTATTCAAAGTAAATCATTTGATTTAAATATTAATCTAGTTAACTTTATTATGTTGTTTTTAGGCATACTACTCCATCAAACACCAAGACGTTTTCTAAATAGCATAAATAATGCCGTTAAAAATGTCGGTGGCATTGTCGTTCAATTCCCTTTTTATGCCGGCATTATGGGAATGATGGTCGAATCCGGATTATCTGAGCAAATGTCTTATTGGTTTGTTAATATTTCGAATGAATTTACCTTCCCACTCTTTACATTCATTAGTGCTGGGATTGTAAACTTCTTTGTTCCATCAGGTGGTGGACAATGGTCAGTACAAGGGCCAATTATGGTTGAAGCAGGGCTCCAAATTGGAGTTGATAGTGCTAAAACAGCGGTTGCCGTTGCATGGGGTGACGCCTGGACAAACATGATCCAACCGTTTTGGGCGCTACCATTACTTGCGATCGCCGGCTTAAAAGTACGTGATATCATGGGCTTTTGTTTAATCGTTTTATTTTATAGTTTCTTCCCGATTGCTATCGGACTTTTATTCTTTTAATAAAAAAGGGTTCTGTTTACACATCTGATATGCTCCCCCTAAAGTAGACACTTAAAAAATAAAATCTACTTTAGGGGGATTTTTAATGCGTTCTAATAGTAAACATTCAGTTGAAGAACTTGAACGATATATTAAAATGTATCTTGAA
>Ga0079226_10003903_pt1 | contig 11404 bp, 9 predicted proteins | sample Poulit2014_FD_76345 | JGI IMG/M metagenome (GOLD analysis project Ga0079226, IMG submission 76345) | Agricultural soil microbial communities from Georgia to study Nitrogen management - Poultry litter 2014 | ecosystem: Environmental > Terrestrial > Soil > Agricultural land | place: USA: Georgia...
ATCAAACAGCGTGCGCTCGAGGATCAATTCCGCCATCTGGCCAAGGTGCAGCCGGCGCAGATACTGCCCCCCATCTATGGTGCCTATTGGGGGTACCGCATGAAAGCGCGCTTTTCTGCCCGCTACGTTGCCAAAAAAGGTGGCATGCTGGTGGGTTTTCGTGAGCGCAATAGCCGCTATGTCATGGATATGACCCAATGCTTGGTGGTGCCGCCCAAGGTATCAGCCTTGCTGGAGCCCTTGCGCGAATTATTGGGTACGCTCAGTATCGCAGAACGTATTCCGCAGGTTGAGCTCGCGATGGGCGATGAACAAACGGTATTAGTGCTGCGCCACCTTGAAGCGCTGAGCGAAGCAGACAAGGAAAAGTTGCAGTACTTTGCTGAACAGCACCAGATCGAATGGTGGTTGCAGCCCAAGGGTCCGGAAACGGCGCATCCGTTGACAGGCGACGCCTCCCGTTTGGCCTATTCCCTGCCTGAATATGGGCTCAACATGCCATTTCGTCCCACTGACTTTACCCAGGTAAATCATGGTATTAACCGGGTAATGATCCGGCGTGCATTAAATTTGCTTGCAGTTAAACCGCATCACCGGGTAGCCGACTTATTCTGTGGTTTGGGCAATTTTACTTTGCCCTTGGCGCGTCAGGCACAGCAAGTGGTTGGCATTGAGGGCAGTGCCGTACTCATAGAACGTGCGCAAGAAGCTGCCGCCCGGCATGGTCTGAGCGAACGCACTGATTTTTCTGTACTTGACCTGTTTAATATTGACGAGCATTGGTTGCGATCATTGGGGTATTTTGATCGCATGCTGATCGATCCCCCACGCGATGGGGCTATTGCGGTTGCCAAGGCCCTAAGTGCTTTACCTACGGACGAACAGCCCGAGCGCCTGGTGTATGTTTCTTGTAATCCGGCCACCCTGGCTCGCGATGCGGGCATTCTGGTGCATGTAGGCGGATATCATTTGCGCGCAGCGGGGGTAATAAACATGTTTCCGCATACTGCGCATATTGAGTCTATTGCGGTATTTGAGCGCGGGACACAAGGGCGCCTTCCCATGGATATTAACGAAACTGCCCAGACAGAATAAAAACCGGCCCATTGGGCCGGTGACTAGTTTATAGTTGCCTGCTTGAGGATTAAAAAACGTTTAGGGCGTTTGTTGCAGTAGGGCCTGCGCTGCTTGGCGAACTTGTTCGGGTGCAGTCCCACCGACGTGATTGCGCGTGGCTACCGAGCCTTCCAGGGTGAGCACCTGGAACACGTCAGCCTCGATTGCCGGGTGGTATTCTTGCAGGCGTTCAAGACTAAGATCACTAAGATCGCATTGATTTTCCACACAATATTTGACGGCACTGGCAACCGTTTCGTGGGCGTCGCGAAAGGGTAGCCCTTTTTTGACCAGATAATCGGCCAGATCAGTGGCGGTAGCAAAGCCCTCGGCAGCGGCCTGTCGCATTGCCTCTTTGTTGACACGAATGCCCCCAATGAGGTCAACAAAGATCTGCAGCGTGTCTTGCAGGGTATCAACCGTATCGAATAGACCTTCTTTGTCTTCCTGGTTGTCTTTGTTATAGGCCAGGGGCTGGGCTTTCATGAGCATGAGCAAAGCTACCAGATGACCTACCACGCGCCCGGTTTTTCCTCGTGCCAGTTCGGGCACATCGGGGTTTTTCTTTTGAGGCATGATTGAGCTGCCGGTACAGAAACGGTCGGCTAGATCAATAAAACCAAAACGCGGGCTCATCCAAATGATCAGCTCCTCGGAGAAGCGCGACAGATGTGTCATGATCAGGGTGGCGGCAGCGCAGAACTCGATGGCGAAGTCGCGATCGGATACGGCGTCTAATGAGTTGGTGCACAGGCCATCAAACCCCAGTTCTTGGGCCACAAAATGGCGATCAATGGGAAAGCTGGTGCCTGCCAAAGCCGCAGCCCCCAGCGGGAGTTGATTAACCCGCTTGCGACAATCGGCCAACCGCTCGCTGTCACGTTGAAACATCTGCGCATAGGCCAGCAAATGGTGGCCGAAGGTTACTGGCTGAGCCACCTGTAAATGGGTGAAGCCAGGCATGATGCTATCAGCGTGCTTAAGGGCCAGGCGTGCCAGCGCTTGTTGTAACTGTTGCAGCAATTCGCGCAGTTCGTCTATGTGGTGGCGTAGCCAAAGACGGATGTCTGTAGCGACTTGATCATTGCGTGAGCGCCCAGTGTGCAGTCTTTTGCCGGCATCGCCAACCAATTCAACCAGGCGTTTTTCAATATTCAGGTGAACATCTTCGAGGTCAATGGACCATTCGAAGCGTTGGGTGCGAATTTCGTCGATAATGGTTTGCATGCCCGACTCAATGGCTTGTAGGTCGTCGGTGCTGAGCACCCCAACCTGGGCAAGCATTTTGGCATGTGCCAATGAGCCCTGGATATCGAACAAGGCGAGGCGTTGATCGAAGTTGACCGAGGCCGTATAACGTTTGACGAGCTCGGAGACTGGCTCGTCGAAGCGCGCCGACCAAGCCTGGGATTTATTATCAAATTGGTTTTGTGATGAAGAGGGCTTTTTTTGGGACATAATCAACTATCGTTACAGACAACAAAGTAAAAAGGTTATCTGGGTTATATTAACGGCTAAAGGGAGCCCTGCCTAGTCGGTGTAGACGTAGGTGTGCCCTGGCCAATAACGACAATAGTAACCGCTATGGACAACAAACTGATTATTGCCGAAGCCAAAATACGTAGCTGGCTACATAATTCGATTAGCGAGCCCTGGGTGCAGTTGGCCCTCGGGGTGCTGTTGTTGGTGCTCCTTTTTTTCGTGGTACGTTGGGGCAGTTCTTTTTTGTTGGCTATTTTTACCCGCCGATTTCTACTGACGTTGGGAAAAAAAGAATGGCTGGAAATCATTCAGACCTCCCGTTTACGTAATCGGTTGTGCTATGCCATCGCTTTTTATTTTGTCTCGGCAGCTGCAGATTGGTTACCCATCTGGGCGACGGCTGTCGATTTCCTGTCGCGTTTGTTTTTTACCATCGCCAGCTTTTATCTGATGTTGGCCCTTAGCGCCTGCCTGACCGTAGGGCATGAAATCTATGCGCGCACTCCACGTGCCCAGGTAAAATCCATCAAGGGGTATATCGAGGTTGTCCGCATCGGCTTTTGGTTCATCGGCGCCATTATCCTGTTGTCCATTCTGGTGCAAAAATCCCCGCTGATTATGATTTCAGGGCTGGGGGCGCTGTCTGCCGTGTTGCTATTGGTGTTCAAGGACACCCTGTTGTCTTTGGTGGCCAGTGCACAGATGGGCTCCAATGACATGTTGCGTATTGGCGATTGGATTCAGATGCCGCAGGCCAACGCCGATGGCTTTGTCATTGATATTGCCCTGCATACGGTCAAAGTCCAAAATTGGGATAAAACAGTCACGACGATCCCCACCTACAAGCTGTTTTCTGAAAGCTACAAGAATATGCGTCAGATGTTTGAGTCGGGGGGACGACGCATCAAACGCAGTTTGCGTATTGATGCCAGTAGTGTACGGTTTTTGACTGATCAAGAAATAGAAGACTTTAAGCGCTTTGATTTACTTAAAAATTATTTGACAGAAAAGCAGACCGAGATCGAAGCGGATAATCAAAAGATGATTGCCCAAGGCAAAGATGTCGTTAATCAACGGCGCCTGACCAATTTGGGCACTTTCAGGATGTACGCCACCTTGTATCTTGAGCAAAAAGAGGGGGTTCATCGTAATATGACCCTGATGGTCCGTATGATGGAGCCTACTGCAGAGGGAATTCCTGTCGAGGTGTATTGTTTCACGGACGATACCGCCTGGATTAACTATGAGCGGATACAAGGCGATATTTTTGATCACCTGATAGCAATTTTGCCGGAAATGGGCTTGCAGCTATATCAGGCACCTTCAGGGCGAGATCTCAGCCTGGGGGTGAAACAATTGCGCACCACTGCAACTGAATAATATTTTGGGTTAAGCATGAAATTAATTACTGCCATCATTAAACCGTTCAAGCTCGATGAGGTTCGCGAGGTACTGACTCAGCTTGGCGTGCAAGGTATTACCATTACCGAGGTCAAGGGTTTTGGGCGCCAAAAAGGGCATACTGAGTTATACCGAGGGGCCGAATACGTGGTCGATTTTTTACCTAAAATTAAAATAGAGGTGGTGGTCGAAGCGCAGCGCGTAGAGCAGGTTGTGGATGAGATCGTTGCGGTGGCGCGCACGGGGAAAATAGGCGATGGCAAAATCTTTATTAGCCCCATTGAACAAGCCGTGCGTATTCGAACGGGCGAAGAGGGGCACATGGCCCTTTAGCAGGGCCAGGGCGGGCTTGGGCTTAGTTTTCGGCGGCAATAATGTGGGCTTGGCGCTTGCGTTCGTATAAGCGCAGGGCAAGCAACAAGACAATAATGATGCCAGTAACGGGCAGGCTCCAGATATTGATGCCATCCCAGCCGTAACGGGCCAATAATTGACCCGACGAAAAAGACGAGACAGCGACACTGCCAAACACCAAAAAGTCGTTAACGGCCTGCACCTTGTTGCGTTCCTCAGGGTGATAGCAATCAGTGACTAGCGTGGTGGCGCCAATAAAGCCAAAGTTCCACCCTAGCCCCAGTAAAATCAAGCTGAGCCAGAAATGGGCGACCGTCAGGCCACTGAGGGCACAAATACTGGCTGACGCCAATAGGACCATGCCGGTGGCGGTGATGGTAATTTTGCCAAATCGCTTAATCAGGTGCCCGGTGAAAAAACTGGGGCCAAACATGGCCAGGATATGCCACTGTATCCCAAGGGTAGACTCACGCATGGTATGCCCAAAGTTAAGCATGGCCAAGGGGGCAGCCGTCATCATGAAGCTCATCAGGCTATAGGACACCATGCCAGCAATGATGGCAATAATCAGGCGGGGGTTGCGAATGATAATTCCCAGGGGCCGGCCACTGTCTTTGCTCTGCTGTGTTTGTATTTGCAAAGCGTTGCGGCGTAGCAAGGCGATCAGGGGCAAGGCCAGGGCTGCCAAGGCTGCTTGGGCTAAAAAGGTGCCAGCAAAGGGTAGCTGAGGCAGGGCTTCGGCAGTATGCAGTACCACTTGGGCGGCGATCACTGCAGCGGCTAGCCCCCCGATCATGACCCAGGAAATGGCATTGGGCCTGAAATCACGGCTTACGCTATCCGCAGCGGCGAAACGGTAACTTTGGACATAAGAGGAATACAGCCCGGCAATGATGGTGCCAATACAAAAAATAAGAAAAGACGATTGGGCAATTCCGCTAAAGGCGGTTAGGCCGCCAGCAATCCCAAGAAAAGAGCCGATGAAATAACCCCCGCGCCGTCCCAGGCGCTTCATTATCCAGGCAGCTGGTAAAATGCCCAGGGCCATGCCCATATTGAAAAGGCTGACCGGCAGGGTAGCAAGCTCGGCATTATCGGCCAGCGCCTTGCCTACGAGCCCGCCCAGGGCAACGACTACGGCTGGATTGGCACCACCCAGAGCTTGCAGGCTGGCCAGGATGAGGGTGTTTCTGCGGGCATCGCCGCTTAATGAGTTTTGCTGCATGTGTTTGCCATGTCTAAAATGATGCCTTGGCTGTGCGAATGTGATAGCGGAGGCAGTGGTTGTTTTATGATTTATAGTTAATTGCTTAAAACTAAACAATATTATAGTTTTGTTGGCGGGCTTGTCAGCCCGAAAAACAATTTTATGGAAAAAACTACTAAAGGGTGGTTATGGCTGAATTAATCCGCGTTTCCAAATTAATGGCTGATCGGGGCCTATGCTCGCGACGCGAGGCAGATCGGTTTATCGAGCAGCAGTGGGTACGCGTCAACGGCAAATTGGCCCAGCTAGGTGAACGGGCGCCAGCCACTGCGGCCATTGAATTGCACCCGCAGGCCCAGGCACAGAAAAAAGGGCAGGTCACCATATTGGTGAATAAGCCTGTGGGTTATGTTTCTGGCCAGGCGGAAAAGAATTACCGGCCTGCAGCCGTGCTCATCACGCCCAATCGCCAGTTTTATCAGGGCCAGGGGCCTCGCCCGACATTCAGGCGGCAGCATTTGCGCGGTATGGCCCCAGCCGGGCGGCTGGATATTGATTCTCAGGGCCTGTTGGTGCTTACCCAAGATGGCCAATTGGCCCGTCGATTAATTGGGGCGGACTCTCCCATCGAAAAAGAATATTTGGTTCGGGTGCAGGGGCGCCTGGATGCCCAAGGGTTAGCTTTACTCAACCATGGGTTGGCTTTGGATGGCCGGCCATTAAAACCGGCTCGGGTTCGCTGGTTGAATCAAGATCAATTGCTTTTCCGGTTGCGCGAAGGGCGCAAGCGACAGATTCGCCGCATGTGCGCCCTGGTGGGCTTAAAAGTGGTGGGCTTGAAACGGGTGCGCATTGGACGCATTCGTTTGGGCGCTTTGCCCGAAGGGCAGTGGCGCTATTTACTGCCCCATGAGCGTTTCTAGTAGCTGGTGCAGGTTCATTATGCTGGTCATACCAAGTCTGCCGTCACACGATACGCGCGCCTAAATTTTAATTCTGGGCGGGGTTTCATTAGGTTGGTCATATCAAACCTTCCGTCACCGCATCGGTGAAAATGGCGTCAACGCCACGGGCAAATAAATGCTCTACCTGTGCGCGTTCATTGACCGTCCAGGCAGTAATAAAAAACCCGGCCTGATGGCAGCCCTGAATCAATTCTTCCGTAATAAGCTGGAAATCAATATTTAGGCCTTTGCAGCCCAGCCGCTGCATCTGCTGCAAAATTTCCGCTGTTTGTTGAGGCTGTTCAATAAGTAAAGCCCGTGGTAGTTCGGGGGCAGAGAGGGCGGCAGCTTGTAGGGCAGCTACTGAAAAAGAAGAAAGCAGCGGGGGCAGCGCGGCCTGATGCCAAAGTTTTTGCGTCAGCCGGGCAATTTGGGCCCCTGTTTCGGCCTCTAGCCCCTGACTTGGTTTGATTTCGATATTGCTATGCAGGCCCCTGGCCAAGCTGAAATTGGCGATGGTATACAGGCTGGGAATTGGTTCGCCTACGTACTCGGGGCTGTGCCAGGCACCAAAATCTAATTGGCACAGCTCTGCATAGCTGTAGTCGGCAGCACGGCCATGCCCATTAGAGGTGCGCTCCAGCGTGTCGTCGTGCAATAAAATTGCCATGCCATCGCGACTGAGTTTGACATCGTATTCAAACATTAAGAAACCATGATGGGCACCAAAACGCATGGCTGCCAGTGTATTTTCAGGGGCATGCTTTCCTGCACCACGATGGGCGATTGATTTGGGATAAGGCCAGGGGTGGGGTTGAGTTGGCATGAACATTCCTTTTTGGCAAATTGGGTTTTACAATAATCGCTTAGCAAGATGTTACAACAAAATTGGCCTTCTGCAGGCTTTAGCGAAGCAGCGCTGTTCAGCTGCGCAGTGTGTTAAACTTGCCCACTATTGTTTTGCTTGGCGGGTTTGTACTAAGTAGGGCTTGGCAACCTGGCAAGGCCAGGCCTTTAATTTACCTGTGAATAGGTGATGCATGTTTGATTTCATACGTAAACACCAGCGGTTAGTGCTTGCCGTACTGATCATTCTGGTTGTGCCCTCTTTTGTATTCTTGGGGGTAAGCGGATATACCAATGTGGTCTCGAGCGATTCCGACTTGGTCAAAGTAGGGAAAACAACAATTTCTGAGCAGGCTTTTGATCAAATGCTCAGACGGCAGCTTGATAGTTTGCAGGGCAGTACGGAGGGCTTTGATCCGGCATTATTGGATCAGCCCGAGGTGCGGCGCGCCTTGCTGGATCAGCTAATCGAACGCCAATTATTGGTTGAGTTGGCACAAACAGAGTATTTCAGCGCCTCTGATAATGCCCTGCGCACCTATATTGCTTCCTTGCCCGAGTTGCAGGACAACGGAAGCTTTTCCCCCGAACGCTATGAACAGGCTTTACGCATGATGGGCCTGGATGCCCAAGGCTTTGAACAAAGTCAGCGTATGGAGCTGGCTTTGCAGCGCGTTATTGAGCCTATTTTATCCAGTGCTTATCTGCCTCAGCCCGTTCAAGAGTGGGTCATTCATGCCATGGTCGATGGGCGAGAAGTCCAGCGGCGCCATTTCCCCTTGTCAGATGATTTGCTTGAGCAGTCCGTCAGTGATGAGGAGATCACCGAATGGTATGAGATGCACCGTAACAAATATGCTTTGCCAGACTACGTCAATATTGAATATGTCGTATTGGATGAGGCCGCCGCACGCCAGGCTGTAGTGACCCCTAGCGATGAAGAGCTCAAGTCTTATTATGAGCAGAACAAGGGGCGTTATCAGACTGCTGGTCGTGCTCATATTGCACATATTTTGGTGGTCATCCCTCAGGCGGCCAGTGAGGAAGAAAAAAACGAGGCTTATTGGCAGGCCCAAGAGCTGGCCCAAAAAGCTCAGGTCGAGCCTGATGCTTTTGCCGACCTGGCGCGCGAGTTCTCTCAAGACAGTGGTAGTGCGCAACAGGGTGGTGATTTGGGCTGGTTGACCCAGGGTGCTTTGCCTGCAGCTTTGGACGAAGTGGTGTTCGAACTTCAGGATGGCGAAATCTCTGAGGTGGTTGAAGGGGCTGACGGTTATCACATTTTCAAAGCCATCGCTATTGAACCACAGCAAACCGCAACCTTCGAAGCAGTCTATGATGAATTGGTTGACGAGGTCACAGAGCAGTTGGCGGCTGATCTTTTTGCAGAAATGGCCACCGAACTCAATGAACTGATCTACGATCATGCTGACTCTCTCGAGCCCGCGGCACAGACATTGGGCCTGAACCTGAACACCGCCGAAGGACTGGGTCGCGAAGCAGCGGTACGCGCACCTGTTTTTGGTGAGCACGCCGTATATCGCCTGGATGATGCCAAATTCCTCGAAGATCCACAGCTGCGTCGCGCGGTGTTTGACCGCCAATCATTGCGCAGCCTGGAAAATGCGGGGGTTATTGAAATTGCCCCCGATCTGTTGGTGGCGGTCAGGGCAACAGAATACGTGCCTGCCCATGTGCCTGAGCTTGATTTGTTGAAAGACACTGTGGCTGATGAGCTGCGCCAACATAAGGCGCTCGAGGCCTTAAAAGCCCAGGTAGAGGCTGAAACTGAACGCCTGCGTCAAGGCGAAGCCGACGCTGCCAACTACTTTGGTGCGCCCATGGTGGTTAGCCGTACCCAACCGCAACAGCTGGATCGTGATGGCATCGAAAGCCTGTTACATGTACCCACAGATGAGCTTCCTGCCTATGTCACTTTGCCTGAGCAAGATGGCTATGCCATTTACCAGGTAAACAAAGTCGTAAGTACTGATTTGAATGAATCAGATCGTCAGTATCTGGTCAGTCAGCTCAAGCAACTCTGGCAAGAAAGCCAAGAGCGTGCAGTCATGAAGGCACTGGCACAACAGGTTGGGGTAGAAGAGCTGCCCGGCGTTGAGCAAGCCATCTATGTTGAGGATGAAGACCTTTAATCAGCGCGGCCTATTCGTCGGTATCGAGCTGGTTATTAAGCTGGTGGCCGGGCCATCTATGCTTAAGGATAACGTCCTTTACGAGCCATGTTCGGGTCCCGCTTTGAGCGGGCCAGCACAACCTGCTTGGCCATCTGGGCGTGGCCGAAAAAAAATGGCGAAAAAATACCAGCCATATAATAAAAAAGCAGCACACCAAAGCAGGCCCGCCCCAAGCAGTAGCACCGAGTAGTGGCTTAGCAAGTCATGGTAACCGGCGAGCAGGCGTAATAAAGTAGCCCCCACCAACAATGCCGCCGCTATTGGTATCCATACACGCCGGTCTAATTGCAACCCCGAGTGTATGCGGCCCACAATACACATGATAGTCAGAATAAAGCCCCCCATGCTGCCAAGCATGAGCACGTGACGGGCTGCTGATGGCATCAGCGGCGCGCCAAAATAACTTGCAGCCAAGGCGGCGTAACCGAGCGCCATCCACCAGTATCCGATATAAAGCAATAAGCTCCAGCGATGCAATAAGGGCCGCCCAATGTGCCAATCGCTTAGCAGGTGCAGGATGGCCGCCATGGCTGCCAGGGCAGTCCAGGCAGTAATGGGCTGTGGCCCCCAGAACCATTCACTTAATGCGCACAAAGCAATTGCGCTGATAGCCAGATTACGTTTTGGGGGGCGGGCGATATAGGCCACTGATTCAAATTGGGTAGGGGCCTGTTCAACCTCGACCAGATTGTTGAGCACGCTCATGGAGACCCGACTGGCGGCGACAACAATCAATATCATATATAGGTGGACGCTGACATAGAGCACCGTCAGGGGCGGTCGCTGTTGGAGCAGCAGGGAAAAATAGAGCAGCTGACTTAAGGCCAGCAAGCTGATGACCAAGACAAAACTGAAGTGTCTGCGTTGTTGATACTGCCAACAGGGCGGCCCGATGCGAGCCAGAATGAACAGCCAGAATAGCGCATTGAAGATCATTGCCGGCCAGAGCCCAAGACCGGGGCTGAGCAGATAACAAAACCGGGCGATTAGCCATATAATGGCCAAAATCGCGAGTGGCCAGGGGCGCATAAAGTCGGTTTGTGTAAATTCGGGGACAGCTGTCAGTATAAAACCCGCTGTAGCAGCACCGATCACGCCAAACAGTAATTCATGGGCGTGCCAGGCAACCCAGCCTCCGGCTAAAGTGATGGGTAAGGCATGGCCTTGAAGTATGAGCAACCAAAAAAATACCAAAAGCACAGCTGCGCTGGCCGTCAACACAAAAAAGGGCCTGAAACTGCACAATAACAAAGGATAAGGCATTTTAATCATGGCGTTCCTCAACCGCTGGGGCGCCAGGCTCAATCTGGAAGCTTTGCTGAAACAGAGGCTGTTGTATCAATTTGGCTGTTTCCCGATAGACCCAATCATCATTACGTTGGGACTGCGTTCGAGGCAGATGATGCTCAGCCACGATACGTCCCGGGGCGGCAGCCATTAGCAAGATGCGATCAGCTAACCGCACTGCTTCCATGAGATCGTGGGTAATCATGATGACCGCCATTTTTTGGGCTTCTATAAAGTGACGCAGCAAAGCATATAATTGCAGCTTTAGGCCGATGTCCAGTGCTGAAAAGGGCTCATCTAGCAATAACAGTTGCGGATCGATGATCAACGCCCGCGCCAGGGCGAATCGGCTTTGCATGCCACCCGATAATTCATGTGGATATTTATTGAGGTCAGCGGGGTCTAGTCGCAAGGCATGCGCATAACGACGGATGCGCGCATGACGTTGTTCTTTAGGGGTTCCAGGCAAAGGTATTCAATGGTAAGCAAGGCGCCCAGCACCACCACGACCCAAGCCAGGGTGGTGGAGATGTCCAACTGGGCACGGCTGATGGCCAGGGCAGCGCCGATGC